>Ga0194115_10004496_pt1 | contig 14967 bp, 21 predicted proteins | sample TA2MahsurfametaG_3_FD_148656 | JGI IMG/M metagenome (GOLD analysis project Ga0194115, IMG submission 148656) | Freshwater microbial communities from Lake Tanganyika, Tanzania - TA2015002 Mahale S4 surface | ecosystem: Environmental > Aquatic > Freshwater > Lake | place: Tanzania: Lake...
CGTCAACATTTACAATTTTGGCATCACAAACTCAATTCAACTAGGAGACTTAAATGCCTATCTTATCTTCAAGAGGTGCGGGTTCGGCAAAAGGGTTTGGGTTAACAGGTAGAACTAGGTCTCCTTATTCAGTAGATTTTTTAGTAATAGCTGGAGGTGGATCTGGTGGTAGACCTCAAAGTAATCCAGGAGATAGACAAGGCGGAGGTGGAGGAGGTTCAGGTGGTTTTAGAACTTCTTATCCTGGAGGATCTGGAGGTGGATCTTCTTCTCAATCATCATTAACTTTTGATCCAAATACAGTTTACACAATTACAGTTGGAGCTGGTGGAGCAGCACAAACAACCAATAGTACTGCTGGAAACTCTGGAAACACAAGTTCTGTTTCAGGGACTGGAATATCAACAGTTACCACTACAGGTGGTGGCGGAGGTGCTGGGCAAAATGGAACATCTGGTCCTGGAGGTTCTGGAGGGGGAGGAAGTTCTGGAGGTGGACCAAGTCCAGGAGGTTCTGGAACAGCTAATGAAGGTTTTGCTGGAGGAAATGGGGCAGGTTCTGTTCCAAATTTTCATGCAGGTGGTGGTGGGGGCGCTAGTGCAGCGGGAACTCCTGGAGCGCCTGGAAATAGTGGATACGGTGGAAATGGTTTAGCTTCTTCAATAACTGGTTCACCTGTTTCAAGAGCAGGTGGAGGTGGAGGCGGTCCACACTCTGCAAATAGCACACAAGGTGTTGGTGGTTCAGGAGGTGGCGGAGATGCAGGACCTCCTTCTGGAGGAGCTGGTGTAGCGGGTGATGCTAACAAAGGTTCAGGGGGTGGTGGAGCATGTAATTCATTCGGTACTATTGGAAATTCTGGAGCAGGGGGAAAAGGAGTTGTTATACTTCGTATGCCAACTGCTAGTTATTCAGGCACAACAACAGGTTCTCCAACGGTTACCACAGATGGAACAGATACAATATTACAATATAATGATTCAGGATCATACACAGGATAATTAAATGGCATATTTTGCAGAATTAAATTCAGACAATAAAGTTTTAAGAGTAATTTCTATAAATAATAATGTTATTTTGAATGATGAAGGAGTTGAGTCTGAATCTAAAGGAATAGAATTTTGTAAATCATTATATGGTCAAGACACTATATGGATTCAAACATCATATAATAACAGAATAAGAAAACAATTTGCCGTTATTGGCGATACTTATGATTCAATAAAAAATATTTTTATAAGAAAACAACCTTACTATCCATCTTCTTGGACACTTGATTCTAATAATGATTGGATACCTCCTTTTCCAAAACCAAATGGAGTTTCTAAAATTAATGGTAAATGGTATCAAGTCTATGGAACTTGGGATGAAAAAAATATGAGATTTATTGGTAAGAATAACAATGGCATTATTATATTTGAATGTAAATCATCCCCTCCTGTTTGGAACATAATTGATGGCTTTACTGAAGATAGTGAAGAAGTAAAGAATGCTTTGGCAAATTGGGTAATAGAAGAATAAAATTTAATTAAAAATATATAAAGTTAATTGAAATTCTTAAGTTTGAATTAGTACAACTTGTACTATAATGTGGAATCGTTGAATCAAAATTTACAATTCTATTTTCTAAAGAATTAACAATTTTATTTTTAAAACCAGTAAAACCATCATTTGTATTTACGTAAAATAATGATGTTTTACATTTAAAATCAGTATCTTTGTGATACTTATGTTTAATAATTTTAGGTGTACAAGTATATAAATTTATTTTTACTCTAACTAACGCTTTTATGTTTAATTTATTTAAAATTGGTTTTAAAATTTCAATTCCTTCATTACTATTTATTCTGTTATTTTCATAAACTAAATGATTAAAATGAAAGACGTTTAATTTTTGATCATCTTCTGTTCCTACTTTAGGAATAAAATACCAAGGAAAATTGTTACTAAACAATAAATTTTGAATATTTTTCAATTCATTATTTAATAAAAAATTATCTATAATTTCAATACTAGACACTTCTTTATAATTAGTATAATAAAACTCTTACATGAAATTAGAAAACAAGTCAACTTGTTGGCCATTTAATATAGATAAAACAGAAAATTGGGCATATTATAATAATATTTTTTCTAAAGAAGAGTGTGAAAAAATTATTTTTATAGGTAATAAGTTAAAATTAGAAAAAGCTAAAATTTCTAATAATAATAAAACAAATTTTAAAATTAGAAAAAGTTCAGTATCATGGATTTATCCTAATAAAGAAACTAACTGGATTTTTCAAAAAATTACTGATGTTATTTTTTATTTAAACACTGAATTTTTTAAATTTGATTTATTTGGATTTATTGAAGGTCTTCAATTTACTTATTATAAAGAACCAGATGGAAAATATGAAAGACACATTGATAAATCTTTAAATAATTTTATTAGAAAATTATCAGTTACTATTCAACTGTCGGACCCATCAACCTATAGTAATGGAGATCTTTTATTATATTTTGATGATAAACCTAATTTTTTACCAAAAGAACAAGGTAAATTAATTGCATTTCCAAGTTACGTTCTTCATGAAGTTAAACCTGTTACTAAAGGCGAAAGATATTCATTAGTTGCTTGGATTACAGGGCCACAGTTTAAATGAAAAATTTCAATAAAGATAATTACGTAATTATTAAAAAAGCCATTTCAAAAGAACTCGCTGTTTTTTGTTACAACTACTTTAAATTAAAAAGACATGTGTTTAATATTATAAATAATAGTAATCTTAAAGATCAAATTTTAATCTATGATATGTGGGGAACTTATAAAGATTCTCAAATACCAGATACCTATTCACATTATTCTGATTTAGTAATGGAAACATTATTAATGAAACTTCAAAATTTAATGGAAAAACAAACTAAATTAAAATTATATCCAAGTTATTCCTATGCTAGAATATATAAAAAAGGAGATGAATTAAAAAGACACAAAGATAGATTAAGTTGTGAAATATCAACTACTTTGTTTTTAGGTGGAGATGAATGGCCTATATATTTAGAACCATCTGGTGAGTTAAATAAAAAAGGGATTAAAGTAAATTTAAAAATAGGAGATATGTTAATTTATAAAGGATGTGTTGTAGAACATTGGAGAGAAATATTTAAGGGAAATGAGTGTGCTCAAGTTTTTTTACATTATAATTCTGAAAAAAATAAAGAAAATTTATTTGATAATAGAATTCATTTAGGATTACCTAGTATATTTAAAAAATAAAAATTCTAATAATTTTTATAAAACTTTAGGTTAAAATAGTTGAACATTAAATTTGTAAATGAATGCCTTACAAATATTACATGGCATGAAAGTAATAGTTATCAAGTAGAAGGATTATTACAACAATCCAATCAATACTATAAATTTGACATTCGTTACTTAAGAGACTTTCCAGAAGATAAAAAAGGTAAACTTATAAATTCAAAAAGCGAAGCAGATAAGGTATTATTTGAAGATGATAGAAATTGGATTTTAGTAGACACTAAAGAGCTAATACAATATATGAAAAATCATAGTTTAAAAGAAGTAAAACTAGAAGAATTGCTATCTACAATAGATTGGAATATTATCTTACCAAAAAAATAGTGTATAATAGGCATATATATGCCACTTAGAAAAATACCAATCAATCCTGGTTTAAACAAGAATATAACAGCCACACAAGCTGAAGGACAGTGGATTGATGGAGACAATATACGATTTCATTATGGTAGCCCTGAAAAGATAGGGGGCTGGGAACAAATAGGATTTCAATTATTAGTAGGTGCAGCTAGAGCCAATCACACATGGTTTGATTTAGAAGGTAATCGTTATGCTGCAATAGGAACTAATAAACTTTTATACATTTTTTATGACGAGGCTTTTTATGACATAACTCCTTTAGGTACAGCACTAACATCGTGTACTTATACTTCAACAAATGGATCTAAAACAGTAACCATAAATAAAGCATCTCATAATTTAAATGTTGGGGACATTATTATATTTACATCTGTTACAACACCAGGTGCACCTACTACTAGTTTTACATCTGCAAACTTTGAAACAAATCCTTTTGAAGTAATAACTGTTCCAACAGCAAACACATTCACTGTTACTATGCCAGTTACAGAAACTGGAACTGGAGTTACGGCAGCAGGAACTATTACCACAACTCCTTATGTAACTGTAGGTCCTTTGATATCTACATTTGGATATGGTTGGGGTGCTGGTACATGGGGATTATCTACGTGGGGAACTGCAAGAACTGTATCCAATACTGATATAGATGCTGGAACTTGGTCACTAGATAATTTTGGTGAATTATTAATTGCAACAATACGAAATGGTAAAACTTTTAAATGGGATCCAAATGCTGGAGCTGGAGTTAACACAAGAGCTACCGTAATATCAAATAACCCAACGGCTTCAGTTTTAACTGTTGTGTCCGATAGAGATAGACATTTAATACATCTTGGCACTGAAACAACTATAGGCACTCCTTCAACTCAAGATCCAATGTTTATTAGGTTTTCAGATCAAGAAGACTTAGAAGATTATGTGCCTACATCAGTAAATACTGCTGGAACATTTAGAATAGATAATGGTAGTAAAATTATAACTGCTGTAAAAGCAAAAGACTATGTTTTAGTTTTGACAGATGAAGCTGCCTATACGATGCAGTTTGTAGGACCTCCTTTTACATTTTCTATAAGACAAGTTGGCTCTAACTGTGGATGTATTGGAGACCATGCAGCTGTATTTGCTAATGGTGCTGTATGGTGGATGGGTGATTCTGGTTCATTCTTTGTATATGACGGTACGGTTAAACAGATACCATGCACTGTGGAAGATTTTGTATTTACAACTCTCAATGGTAATTTAGGTGTTAATTTTACTAATGGAGAATTAGTATATGCAGGACATAACAGTTTGTTTTCTGAAATAATGTGGTTTTATCCTAAATCAGGATCTAACGAAGTAGATAGGGTAGTAACATTTAATTTTGATGAAAATATTTGGTATACGGGTAGTTTATCACGAACCACGTACACCGATGCTAATGTGTTTGAGCATCCTAGAGCAACTAGATTTTATAGTGACAGAGCCCCAACGTTTCCAACCATCAACGGAGTGACCAATGGTGCAAGTTATTATTTTGAACATGAAGTTGGATTTAATGAAGTAACTAATCCAACGTCTAATACAGTATCTACGGTTGCAATTTCTGCATTTGTTACCTCTGGAGACTTTGATTTAGATGTTGAAGGTGATGGTGAATATTTCTTATCAGTTAAAAGATTTATACCCGATTTTAAAAACCTTGTTGGTAATGCAAAAGTTACATTACAATTTAAGTCTTATCCAGCAGATACAACTGCAGCTAAGGGACTAGTTACAAAAGGACCCTTTAGTGTTACAACAAGCACAGATAAGGTAGATATGAGAGCTAGAGGAAGACAAGCTAATATTAAAATAGAATGTGATTCTGTAAATGAAAACTGGAGATACGGTTTATTTAGAGTAGATGTTCAACCAGATGGTAGAAGATAATGGCAAAGATTGACGTTTTCATTCCAGAACCAACACCAGTATATGATCCATCTAGTCAAAGACAAATTGTACAAGCGTTGACGCAAATTAAAGATCAACTAAATAATACATATCAACAAGAAATTAATGAAGACTTACAAACTTTTAATTGGTTTTTATTTGGATCAGGATCATGACAATAGAATATAAAAGTGAGATTTATGATTTAACTACAACTAATCTTACAACAACTTTAACTGTTAATGCTACGACAAGAGTAATTATAAAAGAGATTAGCATAGCAAATGAACATAACAATACTGTTGAATGTGATTTTTATTTAAATAAATCAAATGGTAGTGCAATTTTTTATCATACTAAAATTGCTGCAAATTCTCATGATAGTGCAGTTCATAATACATTAGTATTAGAAGAAAACGACTATCTAACATTTCAAGTTGCAACAGCAAGCGTGATATCTGGACAAATATCGTATGCTCTGTTAAGTAGAAGATTACAAAATGGCTAGAAGAGTAAGCACAGGAATACTTACATATGTTAAAAATACAAAACGTAAAAGACCAGGCAGACACACTAAAAAACCAAACAAAAGTAAAAACTATAAAAAATATAAGGGACAGGGTAGATGAAAACAATAATTATTGATGGAAAAGAAGTTCCAGTGCTACCAGCTAAAGCTGAAGAAATAATTAAAAATAAAAAAACTGGACAATTGTATTCAACCATTGAAGAATTTAATGCAGATGTTGCAAATCCACAAACTCCAACAAAAGCTAATGATTTACAACGTGATGTTAAAGTAACAGTTGCATCTTTAGAAGTTTTTGGTAAAACCAAATAATGTTACCTTTTGGTGGAACTGAAATTCAATTAGAATATTTACGAAAATACGTATCAAAAGATTTATTAAATAAAATAAATTTAACTACATCCGTTCCTGAAAAAACACCAGTTCTAATTGATAAGACAAATGTATTATGGGTACATAATAGTTATGATCAACCCAATTTAGCACCTTGGTTCAAGAACCCTTTAAATCACCGCAAATATGATTGGTACGTTTTTAATTCACATTGGACATATGAAAAATATAGATATGTTTATAAAATTCCAACTGAATGTTCACTAGTCATAAAAAATGGTTTTGATGATGAATTATTACTTAAACAAAATTTTAAGAAAAATACTCCAGTTAAATTAGTATACACTTCAACTCCATGGAGAGGATTAGATGTGCTATTAGATGTTATGGAAACCCTTAACACAGAAGATGTACACTTAGATGTATATTCTTCAACTATTATCTATGGCACTGCATTTAAAGATCGTAATGATAAACAATTTGAAGATCTTTATAACAAAGCTAAAACACTCAAAAATGTAACTTATAAAGGTTATTTAAATCATAAAGAATTAATGAAAGTGCTTCATACCTATGACGTGTATGTTCATCCATCAACCTTTGAAGAAACCTTTTGTTTAGCTGCTATGGAATCTTTAGCCGCGGGACTAGTTGCAGTGACCACGGACCTCGGGGCATTGCCAGAAATATGTGGGGAGTTTCCAATCTATGTTCCGTATTTGTCTGATAAAAAAGAATTAGTAAAACAGTTTAAACACGTCCTTGAGTCTTTACCTGAAACAATGAAATATGTACAAGAAGAACAATTGAAATTTCAAATGGAATACTTTAGAAGATATTATCATTGGGATGTAATTAAAACATATTGGGAAAGATTTTTAAATGGCATCTAGTCCTGTAAGTATATTTGTAGGCACACCTGTTCATTCAGATGTATCTATTCATTATTTTAAATCTTGTTTAGAATTTCAAAAAGAATGTTTTGTACGAAAGATACCTGTGATGTTTCAAGTAATGAAAAGTTCATTAGTTACTCAAGGTAGACAACTTTGTGTATCTGGATTTCTTGGAACAAAAGCAACACATTTATTATTTATAGATTCAGATATTTCTTTTTCATACCGCATGGTAGAACGAATGATACAGTATGATAAACAAATTTGTTTAGTACCTTATCCAGTAAAAACTTTTGATTTTGAAAAGGTAAAGAAAAAAATTAAAGAAGGTTCTACATTAGATCCACGAGTTCTTGGTAATCAATATACACTCTCGGTTCCAGATCCTAAGAATGTTAAAGTTGAAAATGGTTTTGTAGAAGTTGAAAGAGGACCTGCTGGTTGTATGTTAATTAAACGAGAAGTGTTTGATATATTAATAAAAGAATATCCAGAGTTTACCATAAAACAACATACATTAATTGATGGTAAATTAGTACATAGAGAACATATGTACAATTTCTTTGATACTTATTGGAATCCAAAAGATAAGACTTACACAGGTGAAGATTTCTATTTTTGTAAAATATGTAAACATTCTAATATTAAGATGTACGCTTTGATTGATGAGTATATTTCCCATCATGGAGAATATAGTTATACAGGTAGACTATTTGATGAATTTAAGACTGATAAAAGCATTACAGAAGTAGAAGCTAAGTCTATTAATAGCAACATGGACTTATCCGACATTAAGTAAGGATATTGCGGAGTTTTGATTAATTAGTTAAAATATACCATTAGTTAACTAATATTTAATATGGATCCATTTACAATCGCATTAGCCGTGTTCGGCGTTCAAAAATTAAGAGGAAAATCAACAGGAAGATCATTTAGAGATGCTTTAATTGCAGCAACGGGAGCACAAGCATTAACAGCGGCAGCACCAGCGGAAGCTGCTAATTTGGGTATTCAAGGTTTTGAATTTGGTGGACCTTTTGGAGCATTAAGTGCTGGTAAAGAAGCATCTTTAGCAGCAGGATTACAATTACCGACAGGAGTTGCTGGACCAACTTTAGCACCAACTTTTGCAAATCAATTTGCACAAACTGGATTAGGTCAAGGTCTTGCTGCATTTAAAAGTTTACCTTTTGGAGAAAAAGTTGTCGCAACAGCCATTGGGGCTCCTTTAATTGGAGCAGCTTTTGCTGAAGAAGAACCACCAGCAGAATTACCAGAAGGTTTTAAGGCTGAAGATTATGCTGCAGCAAAAGCTCCAGCTAGACAACAATTGTTAGGAGTGGGTGAAAGAGCTGATTATATGGGTACACCAAGATACACAGCAGCTTATCCTTATGGTCTTTTTAATAAAGGTGGAATCGTAAACGCATTACCAAAATTTAGTGTAGGTGGAATTAATTATTTACCATCAAAAGTAACTCATGATGAAAATGATGTAAACAATTACAACAGAACTAATGGTTACGTGGAAGATGGTTCTGGTAATGGAGACAAAGATGAAGATACTATTTTAGCCCAACTTGCAGATGGAGAATTTGTAAGTAGAGCAGATGCAATTTTAGGCGCTGGTATCTTAGAAGGTGCATCACCTAGTAATTATAAAGACATGAGAAAAAAAGGTGCTGCTTTCTTTTATGATCAACAAGCAAAATTTAAACGTATATTTGATTTATTAGATGCAAGCAGAAAAACAGTTAATTGAAATTAAAGTAAGTGTACTTGCAATTACATCTAAAGACGTTGAACGTTTTTGGAATCTAGTACATTTTATGATTGCTGAGGCCTTAAAATATAGTGGCAATTTTGCTAAGGCAGAACACATTAAAAAGGAACTAATAAGTGGCACTATGCAATTGTTCATGGTCTTTGGTTCTGATGATGGTATTCAAAATAAAGTATTCGGTTGCCTCGTGACACGGATCACGGACCAGCCTAATTTAAGACAATTAGAAGGTATTATTTTGACAGGAGAAAAAAGAGAATTATGGCAAGACGAAATGGCAGATATGATTGAACATTTTGCAATTCAAAATGATTGTAAACGATTATGTATGTTAGCAAGACCAGGATGGAGCAGAGTTGTCAAAAAATATGGATGGAAAGTTAAACACGTAGAATTACAAAAGGATTTAATATAATGGGTAGCATTTTTGGCGGCGGTGGTGGCGGATCAGGCGGTGGAGGTGGCGGAGCTTCCTCAGGAACTCAAGTTACAATAGCTAGAGAAGCACCTGAAGTAGAAGCAAAGAAACTTGCACTCTATGATGAAGCTGCAGCACTTGCAAGACAACCAATAACTGTCCCTGCTTTTCAAGTTGCAGGACCAACTCCTTTAGAACAAGCAGGATTTCAAGCTGCAGGCACTACTGGTGTAGGAGCTCCTACTTTAGGTGCTGGAATTACGTCTATTGGAACTGGTCAAGCCGCAACAGGTGCTGGACTAGGGGTGGCGTTGGCTGGACCAAATATTTCACAATTTTTTAATCCTTTTCAAAGTTATGTGATAGATGAAATTAATAGACAAGCACAACAAGCTCAAAATCAATTATCCGCACAAGCTGTAGGTGCTGGTGCTTTTGGTGGCGGAAGGCAAGGGGTTGCACAAGCAGAACTAGAAAGAGCTAGACTTGGACAAGTGGGACAAGCACAAGCTCAAGGATTTGGTCAAGCATTACAAGCAGCACAAGCTCAACAACAATTAGGGGCACAAACAGGATTGCAGGCGGGTGCACAGTTTGGACAACTTGGTTACACTCTTGGACAATTAGGGGGTCAACAACAAGCTATGCAACAGGCTGACATACAAAGTTTACTTCAAGCTGGTGGTATTCAAAGAGCACTTGGTCAACAGGCTTTAGAAGCACAGCGTGCCACAGATATAGCAAGAGCATATGAACCATTTCAACGTGTAGAATTTTTAAAGAATGTAATGACCAATCTGCCAACAGCACAAAGTAGTATTACAGCGACCACGGCTCCAGGTGCAAATCCTCTTGCTCAAGCTGCAGGTGCAGGACTTGGTGCCTATACAGCATATAACTTATTAAGACCAAGAGCTTAAAATGGATGAAGTTTTAACGAGACCTTTATTTAGAGATGCTTATCTTCAAACAGTTAAGAAAAAAACTGATGATGGTATTATAAGTGTCTATAAGTTTCAAAAAGGAGGAGAAGTTTTTTCCGAAGGTGAAAAATTTGCGTTATTGGCTACACCAGTAATTTCAAGTTTATTAGAGGGTACTGTTGCTCCTGGAGAAAGTAAGTTATCAGCTTTTTTCAAATCAGCGGGCAGGGGCATTGGTAAAATTCCAGAAATAGGATTAAAAATAAGAGAGATTGAAAGTAAAAAAAAAGTAGTTGATAAAGTTGAAATAGGTCAAGCAACTGCACAAGAAAAAATTCAACAGTTAGGTAGAAGAGCAGATGATAACGTAATTGTAAAAAGAGTTAATGGAGTAATTGATAGCATAGTAAGTCAACCAAGTGAAAAGTTTGTAAAAGATAGATCAGAAAGAGAAAACGTATTAAATGATATAGGTAAAATTAAAAATCTTTATAATAAACTTGGTGAACCCAGTGGACCAGTAGAAGGAAATTTAAATAGATTTAGTGCCTTCTTAGGTCTTGATCAAAATATTTCTGAACTAATGGCTCTACAAGAAAATGTTAATAAAAATTATATACAAGCTTTAAGAGGTGCACAAGTAGGCCCTAAAGAAGAAGGTACTTTTGCAAATATTTTACCTTCTATAACTGATGCTCCTTCCGTGTATAAAGCAAAACTTAAAGCACTAGAAGAGGGTATGCGAGATTTAAATTCAAGAATAAATAATGAAGGTATAGTTTCAAATCCTGGTAAGTATGATTTTAGTAAAATAGAAAAAATTTTAAATACACAAATTGGAGAGTTTCAAAAAAATGCTCCAACTTATAAACTTTCACCTGAGGGAGGTTTGATAAAAGTAAAATAATGGGCGTAATTAATATAGAAGGTTTAGGTTCGATTAGTATAAAAGGGGAAACACCAACTCCTGAAGAAGAAAAACAAATTTTAAATATTTTAAGCAATCTACCAGCGTCAGATTCTGAAATAGATGCAAAAGCTGAAAAATTTGTTAAGAGCAGACCTTTTGTTAGAGGGGCAATTGAAATAATAGGTTCTGTAGGAGGAGCAGCTTTAGCAGTACCATTTGCAGGTCCTCTTTCCTTACCCATTATTGCTGCACGGTCAGGAATGTTAGCATTACCTTTTTTAAAACAATTAGCTAAAAGTACATTTGGTGCTTCTTTAGGAGGAGGGACGGGAGCAATAGCTGCCCAGCCTTTTGATCCAAAAGACGATATTGTTAAAGAAATAATGAGATCATCCGCAGAGGCAGCAATCGGAGAAGGTGTGGGCGCTCCTGCAGGAATTAAAGCTTTTAATTTTATAGCATCAAAATTAAGTCCCAAAATAGCTAAAATAAGTCAGGCAGATGATGCAGAAATTATTATAAACACACAGAAAGAAATTATTAAAAATAATCCTAGTTTATATCCAGAAGCATTAGTAAGAGATGCAGGTAAAGCAATGATTACACCAGCTTTAAAAACCGATAATCAATTAATTGATGTTTCGCAAAACATAGCGAAAAGTTCTTTATTTGGAGGTAAAGAAATTAATGAAGCTGTCGCAGCAGGTAAAGCTGTAGCAAATAGTGCACTAGATGATTTTACAAAGGCACTTGTTGAAAAAGGAGATCCTGAAACTGTAGGTAGATTGTTTTTAGATTCATTAACTGATGGTAAAAAAATATTTAAAGAAGAAGCAAAAAGAAGATATGACTTACTAGATGAAGCTTTACTTAAATTTGGAAATAACAAAGTTGTGGACGTTAAAAATTTAAATTCTGCTATAGATAGTGCATTAGCAGGTATGCCTAGAGGAGGAAAACTTACACCTAAAGCCAAAGAATTATTAGAACAAAATAAATTCAATGTAGATCAAATTACTTTTAAAGAAGCAAATGATACTAGAAAAATAATATTAGAATTAGGAAGAGATATATCTGATAGAGCTCCTAAAAAATATGTTGAGGCACAAATGTTGATTGCAGACGAATTAACAAAAGCTATTGATAATGCCAAAGTACCACAGAATTTTTTAAATCAGTATAAGGCTACAAATCAATTTTATAAAGATGGAATTAGCAATTATAACGATAATATAATAGAAAAAATTTTAAGTAAAGATTTAAGAACAGGTGCAGCAGACGCATATGGTGTAATTTTTCCAAGTAAAGATAAATCTGAACTAACAAAAGAGATTTTAAAATATTCAGAAAAAATTTTTGGAAAAGATTCACCAAAATATATACAATTAAAAGATTCAATGAAGGGTGGTTTATTAAACGATATGTTAAGTAAATCTAGTAGATTTGATGAACAATATAATACAAAAATAATAAACGGGGATAGTTTAAAAAAATATATTGAACAAACAAAAAAAAATACTTTTAAAGCATTGTTTGATGATACCGAATTGGGTAAACTTAATAAATTAACAAGGGCTATAGCAGTTACTTCGGGTAAACTTTCAAAAGAAGGAGGTTTGCCAGGAGGAGTATTTATTCAATTAGCACAAGCTGGAGCTGCAACAGGAGCTTTATCGTATGGACTAAGTGGAGGAGATATTGCAACAGCTGGCTTAGCTTCAGGAGTTACAGTTTTATTAGGACCAAAAATTTTAAGCAGTTTATTAGTTAACCCAAGTTTTAATAAATATTTATTTGAAGGTGTAACTGCACAATCGTCTTCCAAAGCGGGTGCAGCCTTCAGACAACTTGTTTCGAAATTAGCGGTAGATGGGGATATTCCTAAAGATGAAGCAAATAATGCTATAGAGCAATCAAAAAAAGTTGAAACAGAATTAAATAAATTACCAATTAAAGAATACTTTCAAGCACAAAGACAAATCCCACAAACAGATCTAAGACCCATTAACACTCAAGTTACATCAGGTTTAAATTTACTACAACCTCAAAGGCAAGAACAGCAACAATTACCTATTGCTCCAATGCCGATGTCTGCACCTACTCCAACAGGTCCTAGCGGAGGCATCACATCCATACCTCCAGAGAGATTACAAGCAGCACAACTTTTATTTGGAAGAGTATGAAACGTATAGTTCGATCAAGATTAGATGACCACGTATTAGATTTGTATGAACGTATCGATGACGTAAAGAAAGACATAAGTGTTATAAAAAATAATCATTTAAAACATTTAGGCTCTTCAATATATAAATTAGAAAATAAAGTAGATAGATTATATTGGAGTATTTTTATTGCTATGGGTTCTTTAATCTTGACCCTTATAGGCTTATTTGGAAATTTCTTGAAATAATCTTCAATTTGTTATAATTGCAATACATGAAGTTAACAAGAGAAGGGACTGCTTTTATTATATCAGACTTTGAAAAAATTAAAAAATACGAATATAAAAAGTTTGAAAGAGAAGATGGGGAAAATAATAGAACTTATCAAGTAGGAGATAAGAAAGTACCTTCTGTTACTACAATCCTTTCTAAAACAGCTTCTGATGATAAGAAGAAGTCTTTAGACGCTTGGAGGGAGCGTATTGGTTATCAAGAGGCTCAAAAAATAACCCTAGAAGCTGCATTAAGGGGCACAGAAATGCATTATGTTATTGAGTGCTACCTAGGAGGCATAGGATACCTAAATCTCTCTCCTGAGGGCTCTAAAGCAAGAATAATGGCACATAAAATCATAGAAAACCTAGAACCTCTTAAAATTATCTATGGAAGTGAGATAAGCCTTGAATACGAGACTCAATGGGCAGGGTCCACGGATCTGGTTGGTTTGTACAAAGATAAACCTACCATCATAGACTTTAAACAGACTAATAAACCTAAAAGAGAAGAATTTATTGAAGACTATTTTTACCAGATAGCCGCTTACTCTTTGGCACACAAAAAAAATTATGGACCTATAGAACAAGGACTGATTGCCATGTGTTCTAAGGACGGAGTTTATCAACAGTTCATGATGGACAAAAATAAACTTGAAGAGTACGAAGGCAAATGGTTTGACAGAGTCAAAAAGTTTTATACAATTACTTAATGGATAAACCTTTGGTGCATCGTCACCTAATTATTAGGGCGGAAGCCTATAGTCCTCCAATGGAAGAAAAATATTTACGGAAATGGTTTGAAAAATTTATTCAAGATATTGGAATGAAAATTATGATGGGGCCTTATATAAAATATTCGCACATGATTGGTAATCGAGGAATTACTGGCGCAGCGATAATAGAAACATCACATATTGTAATGCATGTCTGGGACGAGCCTGAGCCCGCCATAATACAGTTTGATGTATATAGTTGTGGAGAGTTTGATGAAATAAAAATATGTGAAAAGATAAAGAAAGATTTTAATTGTACAAAAATTAATTATAAATTCCTAGATAGAGAAAGAGAAATAATAGAATATCACCGCTTGAAAATAGCTTCTTAGTTATTATATAATATATATGGTGCAGCACTAAAGCTGGCCTAATTAACTTGCTAACAATAGG
>Ga0194115_10004499_pt1 | contig 14962 bp, 15 predicted proteins | sample TA2MahsurfametaG_3_FD_148656 | JGI IMG/M metagenome (GOLD analysis project Ga0194115, IMG submission 148656) | Freshwater microbial communities from Lake Tanganyika, Tanzania - TA2015002 Mahale S4 surface | ecosystem: Environmental > Aquatic > Freshwater > Lake | place: Tanzania: Lake...
CCTACAAAAGCCTCTACTCCTCCCCCTACTCGTCTCCCTACAGATTCCCGGACTATCCTCCCTACTACTCGCGCCCCTGCTCCAACCCCTACTCCTGGCCCGAGTCTACTAGCAGCGACCGAGAAACCTTCCCCTGCAACGGGAAGTGAGAAACCTACACCGCTGCCAACTCCTGGCCCGACCGTATCACCAATTGAGAAACCTTCCTCGATGCCTTCTGATATCCCAAGTTCAAGACCGAGCGGTGTCCCAAGTCCAAGTCCAAAATTTGACTCTACTGTCTCCTCTGCTATCCCTAGCGTGGTAGGAGAAGACAAGGCTTCGTCTGTCCCAAGTTCAACGCCGAGGGATGAAGCCGGGGTGGTGGCTCCTCATGTAAGTTCTGCGGTTCAAGACCAAGTGATAAAGCTTTGGTGGATCCTTCAAGCATCCCTTCTGGTGCTATCCCTAGTGTAATAACAAGAGAGAAAAACCTTCCTTGGCTGTCCCTTCCAATGATATTCCGAATGGTGTGGCCAGGAAGAAACCTTCTTCCTTTGAAGCCTTCTTTCGTCGGCTCTGGCTGTCCTGAGTTTCAAGATCAAGTGACAAAATCTTTGTTGAAGGCTTCTGCTGCTCCAAGGTTTGAGATTGAGGCAACAAGAAGCTGATTTTCAAGACCGAGCTGGAAGTGAAGGGGGATGGTGAGACCGTCAAAGTCTCAAATAGTGCAAAAATAAAACACGCTATAACATGTTAAGCTATTGTGTGACCAGTCCTGTAGTGAGAAAGTGGAAAGATGTCTGCTCTAAAACCAGCGACGATCCGATTGCTTTCATATCTATTGCACTTGGTTGCTGGCCAACCCTTCCTCTCGCTAGCTCTAGAAAATAATGAGACCATGCAAAAAATCGCTTGTTATCTATCAAGGTCTGCATCATACCTATGTACATACCAGACCACGGGCTTCGACCCAATTGACTCCTACGAACAAATGCGATCCGGTGTGATTCTTCGATTAGCGCGACTTCTTTTCAGCTACGTGGCGTTTCACAATATTCTTCGTTTCCCCAAGAACGGGCAAACCTTCTACTGTATTCTCTACAAGAACAATCCATTGACGTTTCCTCATTCTAGCTACCGTGACTAGAAAGAGACACTGAATGGGGGGGAACTGACAGTGACGAAGCACGATTCAAGATATGTTACAAGAGTACAAATGTGTATGATATGAATCGCATGTCAAGTTACGAATTCATCGGGTTTCATCAAAAGAATCAAGACGACACACGCACACGAAGATTTTTGCGAAATAGTGATACTACCGTATGACACCACCACGACAAGAAGATACTGTGGTGTTGGAGACCGTCTCGAGGATGACTTCGATTGATTTGTCGTCCTCTTCCCACCTTCCGATGGATATCCCAGATGTCATGGTCTTATCCTCTGATCCCACCCCCGCTCCTGTCCGTTCATCATCGTCATCATCATCATCGTCCATCAGAGGACAGCAGGAAGAACAGTCATCCTTCCTATTCCAATTCATCAAGATGAAGGGACCACCCCAAATTGCATTCATTCTGATTTTGATCAGTATCGGGTTTGGGTCGACGACGGGTATCGTCCCATCTATAATGAGTGATCGATTTGCTCGTTTGAATCATGGATATGATGATAGGACTAGATCATCTTGTGGATCCTATACGTCGATTTCTGACAAACCAAAGGCATGCTTTGAGGGGACGGCAGATGCAGAATCTGCAGTCGCATTATCGAATCTCATTTCGAATGGATTTACCTTTCTTTTTTCATCCTTACTCGGTTCATTAAGTGATGAATATGGAAGAAAAGGTATGAAAAAAAAGAAGCCCCCCGTGCCGGATATAAGGATCCCCCAGGTGACCTCGTACAGTGTGTAACGGTCACCTGCACTTGCTTCGGCCCATTCTACTCTCACATCTTTTGTGGTACTATTTCTTTACTTGATGAACCACGTAAACCATTTACAAAATTCAATGAAAAAAAGGGATTCTGGTGATTGGTTTGATTTTGGGAAGTGCAAGTCCACTTCTATTAGTCCTTATCCAACTCATCCCGACGATGTCACCATGGTGGTATTATGGATTCCAGGCATCGACGGGTATCGTCAATTGGTTTGCGATTGCCCTATCGGCTTTATCCGATGTCTTACCAGCACAATATCGTGCACCAGGGGTTGGGATCCTATTAGCGGCATCCTATTTAGGATTTTCTCTGTCACCGATCTTTGCATTCTTTTTGAATCCCTTTTGGTTATCGATGATCAGTGTGACGGTGATAGGGATAGGCCTTATTTCCACAATCCTATTCGTACCTGAGACACTTCCACCTTCTGTCGCACAATCGACGAAGGAACGACGACATGCCAATACGATGCGTGAAATGGAAGATTTATTGGAAGAACAGGAACGATTCCTTGCTTCCTCGTCTTCATCCGTTTCTCCATCATTGTCGTTCTGTTTTCGACGATGGTATTATGATTACTTCTTGTACTACGGCCGACCGATCTTCCGCTTTCTTTGCCGGCCCTTTCGTGAAATGGCGATCCTGAATCGAAATACATTTCTTCGATTGATTAGTACCCTTGCCTTTTTCAGTGGTATGGTCAGTTCGGGGGATTCGATCTTTGTCATTTACTATCTGCAGGAACAACTGGCCTTTACGACACAAGATCTCTCCACGTTGTATCTGATCATGGGCATATTGGGATTATTGGTTCAAGGTCTGTTATTAAAACCTGTGAATGATCTGTTAGGTGAAAAGTGGGTCGTTGCGTTAGCCTTCCTAGTGGGTGCGATTGATAACGTAATGATTGGATTGGCGAAGAATAAGGGAACGATTTATGTCGCCGTCGCCTTGAGTTCATTGACGGGTATGGCCTTCCCAACGATATCTGCCATGAAGGCGAATAATGTCGCCATCACAGAACAGGGACAAATCCAGGGTGCGTTGTATTCACTTCAGGCACTGGCATCAGGATCAGGACCGGTAGTGTTGCGATTTGTCTATTCTCAATGTAAGGACAGTGTGTTTGGACCTGGATCCATGTTTCTGTTTGCTGGATGTCTATACATGGTTGCAGTCGTCGTCGCCTGTATCTTGCCTTCTGATCAAGCTATTTCCCGACGAGACGGCAATGATATTGATGATCATAACGGCGACGAACGTGGCGATGATGAAGGTGCTGGATTGATGGACTATGACGAATTAGTATCTTCTTCTTCGTCGTGTGATGGTGGTGACGATATTCGAGATGACGGTGATAACAGCAGCTTGTGTGGATCGGTACTTTAACAGCAAGTAATCACCTCGCCTTACAAAGTTGCTTTTAGTACCAAACGCTGATGAATTGGGGAAATTTATGTGAATCGATTCGTTGCCAAAATGAGGGAAAGCGCTATAGCTACAGATGGGGACCAAGTACTTTAATGATGCAACAGGCAAACTAGGATAGATGGAAACTCCACACTCCGATTTAGTCTCCGATTCTCTACGGAATGACAACAGGTAAAACAGAAACTGAAATACCATCTTGTTTTGACCTTCTCATCCGAAATCATCCTCCTCTCGTTTTTTGTGTTATATGTATATTTGTGTGTGTGATTATTTTTCCGTCTTTCCGATCCACAATTGTTGTTGTTGTCGTGTACAACCTAAAGACTACGAGATGAGACAACCAGGACATTGGGCCGGTGTAATCGAATTGAAGGTCGCACAACGAGAACAACGCCAAGACGTAGCATATTGTGGCAAGTCATATGGCTAAAGAAGAAGATAAAGTATAGAGAGCAGAAGAAAAAACATCACCACGAGTCACAAAAAAAAACCACAATCCAGGGAAATGGGGACAACGTGAGTTCTCCGAAGGAACGAGGGATGTGATGTTTGGCGGATAAAGCTTTTTTCTTGTTCTTCTTCTTACCGTACGGCATTTTTCACAGTAAAATCGAGAATGACCGGGTGGGACAGGAACTCCATAAAGTTCTTGTAGTAGTGGTTGTGCCGGAACCGCATTATCGATGACAATGTCTGGTTCTTCCTTCTTGGGATCGTCTCTATGGTAGTTGGACATCTCTTCTTTCTTTCAGTGGGGGTGACTGGAAGGTGACAAAAGAGTGTGTTTATTCTTTTGTATGAGGTAATGTTATCCATGATGTGACGATACACGAAAAAAAGAAAATCACATTCGGCCCCATGGTCCCCCTCTCCTGAAAAGCTCTCCACGATTCAAGCGAAAGAGAGAAATCAGCGATTCTCTCACGAGGCGTTTGGACTCCCCAAGCCTTTGAGCCTAGCATCTTGCAACAGCACAACCCCTCTCAACCAAGATTCACCCCGGGTCTTCAACTTACCACAAGGAAAAAGTGATGGTGACTCTAAAAAAAAGGATTGTGTGGAGGGTTGGTTCTTCTCGGTGATGATGGAACCAACGAGGTTGACAGCCCGCGGGGAGGCCGGGGTGGGTGGGTGTTCCCAACCAACGCCAAACGCGGCGTTCTCGACTTTCTTTATTCGTGCGAAAGAAAGGAGATTCACAAGGTATGTATGCATAATACAGATACGTATGTATATATGAATAGAATCTGCGAACTTCGTTTTGTTCGCATGCGATGACGGTATGAGACGACCTTTGTAGGAAGAGACAAGTGCGCGCAGTAACGTGAGCGTTCTTTGACTCTCTACTCTAGAAAACCTTTCCCTTGTCAGAAGTACCATTCTTCTGCGGCTATATCCCATCCATTTCTACGAGGGACTTTATATCTCATCGTACATCGCTAAGAAAGCCTCCTGTCGGACGCCGTAGCTGCCTGATGGATTGTAAAGTCCCAAGGGATATATCTTCTGAAAAATTCTTAATCGAGAAATGCTGTCGTCGTGGCGAGATCTCCCTTCCCGCCTCCCTGTCTACCATCAAATACAGACTGACGAACTAAATTCGATTGTAATGACTCTGCTGGTTGATGTCATCATTTTTCAGGCTTTGAAACATAATCTCAGTCGGCAACCCATCGGAGAGGGGGGTGGATTCTGGAGGTTCCTTGGGAAGTCTCGATTTGCGATTCGACGACGTCGGGAGGAAACTTTGTGTCATTACCATCGAGCCGATATGGAGGAAGACGGTCCTTTGACTTGTATGAAATGAGAATTAGTTATCCCGTTCTTCTAGCATTTCGCAAAAATTATGAAGAAGGGATCTTACAAGCCCTATGACAAAGGGTTTCGTCATGTATCCGGAACCCCATCAGCAGTCGTCATTTCCTAAGACCTAGATACACTTGGATTCAAGAAGACTTCAACTGTGGGTACATGAGCGTATGAACCTTTTACTAATGTTCGTTGTGAATCTTACACAGTTTACGTTTGTTGTCAATTGTTGTTGTTTCTTTTTCTTTTTTAGGGGCAATCATATGCAGGTGTTGTTCCCGATTTGAAGAGTTGTGAATCGGTAAAGAAATTACATTTGTTGGGAAAATTCTTTCGATGGGGGAGCATAGCATCTAGTCTGGATTCATCCTTAACACCCATCCATTGTGCAACGCCATTCCACATTCCATCGTAGGGTACGGTTGGGATCATCAGACAACGTTTCGTAATTGCCATTGGGGAAGTTTCAGATACATCAGGATACGATCCAAGGATTTGTCCACCATTCACATCAACTCCCATCATGAAGTAGTGACCTCCCCACGCATGGTCGGTCCCATTATTACTGTTGGGAGTGAGAGTCTGTAATCGAAAAATAAGAAAGGAGAAACAAGATGACAATGGGAAGTCAGAGACATGTTGTGTTCTTTATTGTTTCGGTCAACGAGCCAAGCAGGCCATCCAGAATGAAAACTTACTCGCCCAAAGTCACTCCCCGTTACGATCACAACCTTATCCCATAATCCTTGTGCCTGCATCTCTTTCCTAAATGCACGTAATGTAGCATCAATGGAACCAAGCTTATCCCCACACAATTGCATTGATGCATATCGTATCCGCCATCTTTGACGACGAAGAATTCTCGATCGACGTTGCGGGATGTACGGGCCTTGATATACCGTGCCACCGCTTGGAAGGGACGGTCCATACCAGAGGGAGTGGGCCGGAAATCGGTAACATTGAATGCTGGATTGGCATAAATTGCTTCGGCCTCATCTAATTCCATCAACGCGCTGGAGAACTCATCGGACCATGTTTCAGAGAAGACATTGTTCCTCACGGTGGAGGAGCCTTTCCCGTTCAGCCTTGTCACACGGGATGTAAGGTTTCTTAGCGTTGGGTTGCTATTGAAACTCTCGGGGACTCCCACCGATATCTGTCGAGTGGGATTGCGTACAACCGGATCTCCGGCAGCGATATGGGCGTGTGTACTCACAGTGTTCGAAGAGGTTTTGAACCCTAGTTTCGCAAGCTCATCCATGAGACGTCCACCGACACCAGTTCTACCAGCCACATTCTTGATATCCAGTCTCTGGAGGTCATACTGTTGAGAATTATGCGAGAACAGCCTCGATTGTGTTCTGGTATAGTTGAATTTATTGACTGGGAATTGTAACAATCCCATGTTGGCAAAGAACGTCAGTTCCCCAGCATCGTGCAGCTCTTTCGCCAGACGGAATTTGTTGTGGACTCCAAACGTGTCACAGGCTTGTCCCGTTCCTTTGGTGGCATCAATGTCCAAGAGACCCTCAGGTGGAATCGCGAGGATAGGTCCTCGTGCCTCAGCGTATTGTGCATGACAAGCTCCCTTTGGAGCGAGGATGCTGTAGCTGTCGATACCCCCAGCGAAGAAAAAGAAAATGACCACCTTGTAGTCAGAGGATGCAGTGCCACTAACTGGCTTCTTAGGTCGGGGTACAGCAGTGTTCTGTGCGAGGCTCGTCGTCTGGAACTCGGGCGTGCTTGCAACGAGCTGCATCATCGCTCGGGTTGCCTTCCTTTTGTCTCCAGACTGGAATTCCGAAGACGTGGTCTGCTTGATGAGTTCTCGTTTGTCTGCAGCCAAGCAATTCGATGTCAGGGTCAAGATTACTTGATCCAAAACTTCATCATGGGTTCCTTGGATGTTACTGAATCCGAGTGCCCCCAAGGATGAGGACGTGTCACCATCGGTTGTGGCACAGTTTCCAGCTCCGTATGTCGCAAACCCGGCAAGGCATTGGTCCAATCCGTTCTTGGTCATGCGGAACATCCCATCGACAAGGCTCGTTACGGCAGAGCCAGCAAGAAGCATCGACTCAGGAGAAACCAGACCTGAAGCTCCGATGGGACCCGGAGGAGAGTACTCCGGCAAATAGTAGTTGAAGACAGAGGGTTGTTCGAATGTTCCCTGACGGATCACCGCTTGTAAGTTGTTGAGGAGTGGAATGTACAAGGGCGAATCGTGTTGATATTCCATCGAACGCATATAGGACACCACCTTCACCAAAGGCTCTCGGACCTGTCCGAACGTCGGATCGGACAACAAGGTCAGCGAGGTCGATTCTGGGTGCAGAAGAATGGCTGCGATGAGAGCGCTAAGATCACCATATTTCTTTGAGCCGATTCCCATGTAGTCACCGTTCCTATACGCCCAAGCCACTGTACTGATCAAGGCAGGTGATGGATTGGAATGTCCAAAACGTTGAAGCATGTTCATGGCAATGAAGGGAGGGTTGTTGGGATGGTAGAATATACTGTCCAGAACAGCTTCAAACTCGTGAAGGGTATCACGTTCCTCAGGATCGACAAGACTCACGAACTGAACTGGAGTACGCAATGAGTAGGTGTCTCCAATCTTGGCTTTCGAGACCATGTTTTTCGCAAAGCGTGTGATTCCGAAATCATCCGTGTACTCAAAGACATCGTCTGACCGAAGCTGGCTGCAGGATGAACCTTGCTTGGAGTATACCTTTACGATTCCAGGAATGTTGCAGCTCCCTAAGTCAGCGTATTCTTCAGGTGCCACTGAAGGATCAACGCCCCCGATGAAACACTCTCGGATGACATCATCTCGCGAGGCGGGAGGTGAAGGAAATGCTACAGACTCTTCCACCGTGATGCTACACGTACATCCACCAGTGTTGACTGTACATCCTGGAGTCTCAGCACATTTAGCCACGTTGAACTTGGCGATCCAAACTGGCTGGAAAAAGTTTTCCGTCGTTTCATTAGCGCCTGGCCATACTTTCTTTTGTCCGCTAAAGTCAGGTGTCACGTCATGGACGATCGCGATCTCGCCAGCTTGGTTGATCTTGATTTTCAACTGGCAACTCTGTGCAGTCCACATCAGATACCGACCGAGTTCTCGACCATAGGCACAGTATACCGCGACAGAGTCGGTCCATCTTTGCGCTGTGCATGTCTTCATCCCCTTCGCGGAGCATCGATCAGAGGCTACCTGGTAGGACATCCGTTCTCCAAAGAAGTTGCAGAACTTGTATCCTTGAGCCGTTGTGGTCGTATCTCCTTCAACCCAAGCTACCGGACAACATGAATCTATATGGAGTACATATATGGTGAGAATCTGTAGGTCATGATCCACAACGAAGAGTCATCTGGACTTACCGGTTGCGACGTCCCGACGAGGGTCTGCGCACAGACTTTTCTCGACACTGTAGACAACGGGTCTACTGTTCGGCACCTGTTTCGGGGGAGTCTGTACCTTGATACAATTGCTAAAGAACGAAAGATCAACACAGGGTTGGCGTACGTACTCATAGTATACAGATGAAGCACCTGTCTTGACCCAAATTGTTCTGAGAGACTCGGAAGTGTACTCCAGTCCCAATTGCAGATTTGGGTCGCTGTAGTCTAGGTTGGAATTCAAGTCCACCTTGCCTGGGTACGTGCATTGTCCATTGACCTCGGCACATAGAACCTTATACAGAGGAGACCCGCTCGACAGCTCAAGTCGTTGTAAGAATGGAGCGGTACCCCAACTATTTGCTTCGTACATGAGCTCAGGTCTATTGGATGAGCCTAACAATCGATAGGTTGCCCCCTTTCGCAAGGCATGACGCTTTGGAAGATCAGCACATAAAGGGTAGTTATGATGGCCGATGTATCCACCCATCAAGTCCGTTTTGGGGAAAACATCATGCCAGTCATTTTCAACCTTTTGTATTTGAGACAACGTGCGTAATGTGAGAGTTGTTCAAGGAGGAACGATGACATCCAGTAGTGAGGACAACGCAGTCTTACCATCATTGGGTCGATTTTTCGAAAGAATCCGTCGTTGTTGCCCCGCCTCAAAGTTTCTTTGAGTCCAGTCCAAGCCCTGGCGTAGCTGAAGAGGTCATAACTGCTGTATGTCTCGATTGGTTGGCCGTTGGAGGTAGTCATCGGAGTTCCGTCCATTTTTAGACGAACGAGTCCAAGAGCAAACAATTGCAATATCTAGAAGAGGAAACGGTTAGTTTCGAATCGAGAGGAGAGTCGCCATGTTCGTTAAGCCGGATTAGTGCTTACCTCTCGGGCGAAGTTTTCGTCGGGGAAAGCCTCGATATTTTGCGATTTGCTGTATTGGTAGGACTTGTTGCCTCTGCTTGAAAGGAAAACCCCCATTGGCTCTGAAAATGCCACCTGCTTCAAGATATCCCGGTAGGATCCAAATGCATTACGGACAAAGATATCCTAATACTGAAGGACCCACTCTGTGTTCTGGTCGTTGACCTGTTCGGCACCTACGACGCATATCTGACTGAGTGCCCATGCCATTCGCTGACGAAGTTGATCGGGAGCCGTGAGAGCAAGGTAAGCCCAGACAGTATGTCGCTGTTCCTGCATGTCGGCCGCCACATCAAGGTCATCCTTGAAGTCCTTCCATGCATATTGAAACCCTTCTCCCTTGGATGGAATAGTAAATGTTTCACTTGGATACCGCACTTTCCTGTTTACATATATCGAACCTGTGGACTTACCGTAGGTGTTTCCTTCCAGTGCGTGAACATGTTTCCAGCAGGTTCCATCTTCCCCGGTTATGAATCCGAGATCAATCAACTGTGCATTGGCCCTGTCGGAGGAACCGCATGGGGTCGCTTGGATGCGTACGATCGTCTTGTATCGTGGAACAGGGTTGATCACATCATCGAACTCTGGCGTCAAGTACTTCGCCATGACTGCGCGAGTTGATTCTTCAACTCTCAATGGATTTTGAACACATGCGTTGCTTGGCATTCTCTCGAATCGGATTCTGACCGAAATGGGAGATGGATGGCAAGGACGTGTCAAATAGGATTGAGTAGCACCAGCCGAGTCGACATATGTTGTGTTGGTGATTGGAATATCCACGAATGCATAGACGTTTGCAACAAGCTCTGAGAGCCTCTGGAGATTCGGCTATCCAACTTCACGGTTCTCACGGACGGCACCTCAGACGAACAGGCCGTCTCGGCGGTGCTCAACACGCAGTGGTCTTCGTTGATGAATGACCGTGGAGCATTCGAGCATGTCATTTGTCCATTGGTTTCCAGGACAGCCGTACCACCGCCATCAGGAAGAGGATTTTCAACTGTGTTGGTCTCGAGGACTAGTCGCGCATCATATACGAGGTCCATACCATTCCATCGCCCGAAGATTGTAGGCGCTGGCTGTCCCCTCTGTCCGAAAAGCGACTTCACGGCATCACAGGGGAGATTCGTGTGGTCATCTAGAAGGATGTAGTCTTCCACATCCTTGAGGGATGTCTAGTATCTACTGCTGTACTCGACGTTGTCGATGGGTACGAGATTAGCACCCGTCAGGTCAACCACATTGATATCGGTCATTCCCTCGAGGTTCAAACGGGGAGATCCGTTCTTGAACGCCCGACACCTTCCGTCGACTCTGATCCTTGGATAAGACTGCCCCTATAGGGTGACAAAACGTCGCAGATAGGGTTAGGGTTTTGTGATCACGACGACGACGAAGAGCAAGAATTAAGCACAAGTTCACGTACGATCGCCTCTCTCCAGAATTCCTTTCCAGGTGGACACATGTTATATTGTGTACCCAATACGAGGCCTGGTCCTCCAGGTGCTAGCTCGATGCTATCCAAAACGGTGCGAGGTTTGTCGTCGATTTTGAGTAGATACTTGGCTCCGAATCGTTCCACACTAATCCTTCTCAGAGGTTGATCACGGCTAGTCAATGCAACAGTCCGCCAACGAGCTGTCTTTGCACACGGATTCACCAAAGATCGAGCACTTCCAGAGACACGATCCCATCGTGGATTTGTGTTTTCGCGGTAAAACTCACGATGCGACGACATTGGTACACTGGTAATTTGATTCGTGATCCACGCCTTCAGGCTTGTATCCACAGGATCGCCGTAGGTCGACAAGAAGATCGAAATATCCTGTGAGGAAGCACCGAATCTAGTGTATATGCAAAAGGACATTAGCCGAGCCGTTTCGACAGATACATTATCTGGCCGCTTACAGTTAGTGATCAACTTACGTGGCTTGTTCCAAGAATCGCGCAACTGTTGCACTCTTGCCGGTTGTACTGGCAGGGTCCAGAGAGGAAGTGAAAGAAGTCTCATACAGATTTCCGGACCGAGTCAGGTTCGAGATGTTGATTCCACAGGAACCGTTCGAACAGGCGATGGTCAAACCGACAAGGGCAAAGGGTCCAGGAGAGAGTTCCCAGTCACGTCCATCGTAGCTTCTAGCAACCGGAATCCTGTCGTTGGAAGAATCTGCTTGGAAGGTAAGTGTTACGAGTTGACCGGGTCTGGCATTGTTGACAGAGAGTGTGCCGATCCACGGCGTAGCGACCTTGAGCTGCTCATTTGCTGGAACGGATGTGGGTGCCCTTGTGGGGGACACGCCTGGTGATCTTGTGGGTGCCTTCGTTGGGATCTTTGTTGGGGCCTTGGTCGGGGCCTTCGTTGCAGCCGGGGCCTTCGTTGGAGTCTTTGTTGGAGTTTTCGTCGGGGCCTTCGTCGGGGCCTTCGTTGGGGCTTTTGTTGGGGCCTTCGTTGGAGGCCTTGGGGCTTTGGTCGGGGCTTTGGTCGGGGCTTTGGTGGGTGGTAAAGTCGGAGTTTTGCTTGGCATCACAGTCGGGGTCATCGATGGGGTTGTCGACGGAGCCGTCGTAGGGATCATTGTCGGGATCAATGTCGGGGCCTTCGTCGGGGCCTTGGCAGGAGCCTTCGTTCGGGTGTTCGTTGGAGCCTTTGTTGGATTCTTTGTTGGAGCTTTTGTCGGATTCTTCGTTGGAGCCTTCGTTGGGGCCTTCGTTGGAGTCTTCGTTGGAGTCTTCGTTGGAGCCTTGGTAGGAGCCTTAGTAGGGGATAAAGTCGGAGATTTGCTTGGCAGCAAAATCGGGGGCATCGACGATGCCGTCGACGGGGTCGTGGTCGGGGCTGTCGTCGGGAGTGGAGGAGTTGGTACTGCAAATGGTTGCAGAGTCGGTGTTTTGGTGGGTGGAAGAGTTGTTGCTCCGACAGGAGTCGGTGGTATGGTTGGTGGCGAAGTCGGTACCGGTACTGTGTTTGTTGGTTCGATCGGAGGCACCATGATCGGTGTCGGACTGGGTGGCATTGCAGGAGAAATCGGGCTAGGTGTAGGTACATCACTTGGTTCACACAACGCACATGGTGGGTCGAAGTCATAGTTGAGAAGCTGAGATCCAACGCCATTGTGATAAACGTTCCCAGACACAATTGTCCTTCCATCTTGGCCGGGTGCAAGAACGTTCAGGTTCCCGTTCGGAACAAGAACAGTTCCGGGAAGTGCAGCTCCGCCGGAAGCGCTTCCTAGAGTTACGTTTTTAGCTAAACCAAAATTCCATAGAATTGCCTTTTTGTCTTTCGACTGAAAGAGAAATCCATTGTTACCTGCTGTATCAACGATGCTTGTGAATTTGTCGATAGCGACGCTTCCATCCGACCCAGGCTGGACGTTGATGAGGATCGTCTTGTCAGCAAGACTCGGATGAAAGATTAGCTCACCCCGTCTAGACAAGTCAGCTTGCGTGAGTAGGAAGATCTGAACGCACTCGTCGTTGCCCTTCTCCAATGTAATCGTGCTGTAGCTTGGACTGTATTCCATGATGTTGACGATGCCATTGGGCTTTCTCCTGGACCACTTTGCTGATTTGATTTGCAGTCGGGAGAACAGGTGGAGCCACGGTTTCTTGTCCATGATGACTTTCTTGAGTGAACCGACGCCATTCGCATGCCATGTTCCACACTGTCTTCCCGAGATCACTGATGTCGTTGACAATGAAAGACATTCACCTCCATACTCGATTGATCCGTCCATCATAGACTGTGTGGTCCCACGGAACCTGTTTCCAGCGATGTTACCTCCGACCTGCATAAATGTACCTGGAAATGGGAAGACACCAGCACCGCCAGCAGACCAACCTGTGCAACAAAAATTGAAATTTGTTGGTACTTGTGTGTCGAATACGAAGCATATATTCACTCCATACGCATAGTACGGAGATCTCAACTTACCGAGTGTCGTGACACCACGCTCCCCAATCTTGAAGTCACCGAGTACAACGATTCGTCCTTCAATTTCTCCTGCAACTGGGCCATCGTAGTTTCCTCCGACAAGCAGACTAACCTGCGACTCCCGTCCGAGAGGCCTGTAAGGGTCCTTGTACGTTCCGGAGCGACCGAATTCTCCTTGAAAATCTGACTCACTGAGCTGGGAGCCCAGGTTGTCATCCCCACTTGGGCATGTTTGGAAGGGGCGGAGCGCTTGATCCGCCCATACACCAAGCTTATCCTACGGTTGAAGAAGAATGGAACAAGTCAGTACATTAGGTAGGACAAATCCAATCTCAGTTTTAGGATTCATCTGAGCCGGGACACCGGTCACCGATGCCAACGTACCATGCCCATGGCCTCAGCACCATTGGGTGACAGAGCAGCAAACGCGAAGAAAGCTGCTACGGCTTGGATCGCAACAACAAAGGACTGCATGGTGTTGTCGATCACTTTTTATCGACCCGACAAACACGGGAGGATTGAGAAAACAAACGTTTTGTGGAAAAACCTCTGGAATCCGTGATTCCAACGAGGTGATAGCCTTGTTGTATCAGGACCCTTATTGCATAATCGTAAACAGTCGTGACTCGCATTTGTCGAAACCCTGTGAGAAACATATATATATGATCCTGATACAAGGACAGACAATAAATGCTAGAACTCAGTGAAGTTGGATTTATATGCCCTCAAGGGAGCAAAAAGGACTCGCATTACACATTATTGCCGTCGTTAATCAGCTGGTAACGAGTCCCGCATTGCCTGTCGATTGGGTGGCTTCCATGACATCCTCGCAACCAGAACGGTATGATATTGGTCGTGAAATGTCTCGGTGAAAAGACTTAAACCAGGGAACAGCACATTCCTCCGGCTTTCACAGTCAAGAAATATCGGAGTGGACAAAGAGGGAGTACTGCACATTTTACGACACTTGTTGTCTATTAACAGTGACGTGGGACGGCCGGACGGCAGAGTCATTCAACATTAACTGGTGACGCCCACTCGCACAGCGATGGTGATACTGTATCAAATCCAAAAGATACAGTAAGCAACGTCATGGTGGTGGTATCCAAAAATGTTATGCGATAGTGGTATTCGGTACCATCGCTACAATCCAATCCATCCAGGCCGAGGGGCCGACATTGGCATCAACCGATTCCTTGGTATGATCTCCATTTGAGAACGGAAGAGCGTGCATACCAACGAACATCTTATCTCTCTGTCATACAAACCAACGAATGACTAAGACTGTCGAGCCACCAGATAGTTAAATGGGTTGAACCTATCAACCTTCATGAAGAAGAAGGAGGCCATCCAAGCGTGCTTTCGAGAGCAAGAAATGGTTTTTGAGGTGATTTGCGCTGATACATGAATCGTGTGGTATCAATGTTGTGATGCCATTTTTCCGCGTTCGCAAGACTTTCTGATGAATTGACAATGACAAGTGAGACGGGATCAGTTTGTGTTTTTCTTTGGGAATGCTCATTCCTGTTT
>Ga0194115_10004501_pt1 | contig 14956 bp, 19 predicted proteins | sample TA2MahsurfametaG_3_FD_148656 | JGI IMG/M metagenome (GOLD analysis project Ga0194115, IMG submission 148656) | Freshwater microbial communities from Lake Tanganyika, Tanzania - TA2015002 Mahale S4 surface | ecosystem: Environmental > Aquatic > Freshwater > Lake | place: Tanzania: Lake...
TATTACCAGCTTTATCACAACCGTGTCTGGCCTTAAAGCTTTTTCTAGCTTTAGCAGAATAGTTATGTCCATAACCCGTAGCACCATAGTGAATAATCTTTTCTTGGCCGTTGGCACAAGCTTTGACAACTTTCTTTTTATTTGGGTTGGGTGACTTGCGCGGTTTATTACAAGGCATACTAGCCTTATTTATTTTTTTAGCCATTATTGACCTCCTGTAAATGCTGACATGTCTGCACCAGAATTCTGGAGAACATTCACAATACCTTGTCCACCATTCTGGGCTAGGTCTTGCTGACCAGCGTTAACAGCTAGATTACCTAGCGCACCAGCCACAGCCTGACCACCAGATTTCATTGCTTGCTGCTGCATCATCATCTGCTGCTGCTGCATCTGCTCTCTCTGGATATCTTCAGCTGAGCGTACCCAATTACGGGCATCAAAGCCAAGAGAAGTAATAAGTGCTCTGGCATACTCATCCCACTTGAAAGACATTGCTGCTTGTTCTGGTAGGTTGCGTACCATTTCACCCATCTGCATAAGCTTCTGAAGATCTGTGTCACGGCTGAGAGCCTGTAGACCAGTGATTACTTCGGTAGTAAGAGAACCCTCATCATCAAAGAACTGCTCATACATACGCTGATCCAGCTCTTCGGCTTCAATCATTAAGAAGACTGAACGCTTTACAATGGGTTCCATTAGATCTCTGGCGATAGCAGAGAATGCGCCACCCAAGACTGTCTCAAGTTCTGAGCCAATCATCCTAACGGCGGTTGCAGTAACACGGTCGCCACTAGGAATGGATGCACTAGACATAAGAAAGGCTTGGCCGATCTCACTACGCATAGTTTGAACGGCAGTTTGAGCAGCACCAATCTGTGGATTCATTGTCTGTGATGGAGACAAGACGAATACATCCTGCTGTCTTACAGGAACCCACGAACCATTGGTGGAGTCAGCAATGTCATCTACTTCAGTAAGGCCGGATGGATCAATACACATCCAGAAAGCTGAAGCAGCAGCCATGCCATCAAGCATTGCCCGTGTATAGCCATCAAGACTTGAGAGATCTCCTAGGATATCTTCGCAGTGCGACCTTCCGTAGTTTTCTCCGGGTATGCCATACCACCGTAGAACCGTCACAGGACAGACTTCGTATACACCTTCCGCTAGTACTAAACCATCGGAGTTTTCTTTTCTGTACTTCCATACATTATCCTCCTTTAGATACTGGCAATAGGTAGTCTCATAACCTTTCTTAGCAGACTGAGGAAGCGAATAGTGTGGACTAATTGCTTCTGGGTCTACTAAGTCATATTCAATATGAATTATTTCATTTACATCACCAGTTACAGTACGCTGGACAACATACTGATCCAAGCGAGTAACTCTGAATTTGAAATCATCCATCTCATGTACCAAGCAATCTCCAACAACGATTAGATTTTGGATAGCTTGATAGATTATTTCTCGTAAGTTAGTACCAATAAGCTTTCGATAAACCTGATAGCTCATTGTCTCTAAGTACTGACTAATTTCTGCGGTAGGTTCTACACCAGATCGTAGACCAAACTTAAAGAAGGGAGTATCATTTAAAGGCATCATTGCCGAAAGCATTCGGCTTGCTAGGGAAGTGACTCCTCTAGCACCAACAGAAGATGTTGGTTGGGGTAATTCTATTTCTTCAGTCCACCCTTCAGGGGGTAGAAGACTAGGAATTGTAAGAGCAGAACAAAGTCTTGCTCGGTATAGCTTGGATGTTCGCATAGCATCCAACATTCTAAAGCGATCAACTAGATTGCCTGTCATTGATAGCTCCTTAATTATTATTCATACCGTTGTATAATGAAGAATAGAAGTCTAATGCACGACTATTAGTACCTTGAATACCCTGCATTCGATTTTCTTCAGCCTGAGCCTGTGCTTCTAGCACTGCTTCTTGTTCGGCTTGTGATGCTTCTTGTACAGCTCGCTCTTCTTCAGCCTTAAGTCGAGATCTTTCAGCTTGTTCTCTAGCGACTCTTCTTGTTTCCGCATCTTCAGCGGCTTTTCTTCGCTCTTCTTCTTGTTGTTTTTGGAATTCTCTTTCTTCTGCCAGCAACTTTTGTTGTTCAGCAAAGGTCATTCCACCACTAATTTTTGGTGATCCACCCATATTACTTTCCTCCTTGCTGTTGTTTGAGGACAGCTTTTAGTTTATTGACAACCTCTATCTGTCCTGCTCTGAACGCAGCTTGTCTTGCAAACTTTAGTTCATCAACATCGGGGTCGTATTCTAGAGGTTTATAAAATTCTTCCAGAATCTTTATTAATTCTGGGTCGATTCTCGGAAACTTTTCTGATTTCATTTGTTAGTTCATCTAGCTTAGCATAGATGTCTTTTAGCATTAGCTTTACTTCGGGTAGATCAATACCTGAAAAAAGAGTTAGCTTTGTTTTAGCTGATTCAATATTTGTAACCATAGTTTATTTCTTATTAATGTTTTACGGAATTATAGGTAGTTGTGCTCTAAGCCTATCAATTCGATCCTGAATTTTTTGAGCTTTTGTTTTTTCTTTTTCTTCTTGTTTTAGCATAGACTTAATTTCTTTTTCCAAATTTTTTGCAGTGATACCTGCAAATTGTAATTGTAAGTCAGGAGAAGCCATAAAACGAGTACGCTCAATAGACTCAGTTATCCGTTTTTTTTCAAGACTTTCTTCTGGTGTAAGTTTAACATAATACACTGGACCTGTTCTAACTCCACCATATTTAGGGTTTTGTGTTTTTCTCTTTGTTGCTGTCCTCCATCTAGCTAAACCTTCTGGAGTATTAAGATCTACCGAATCCCATTCCCAAGACTTAATTTCTTGTTTTGAAGCCTTTTTAAAAAAAGTATCTAGATAAGTTTGAAGAACAGAAGATTTAGCTAATTCTCTTTCTTGAGTTAAAAAAGCTTTGATGCTATCTTGTTGTTTAATTACTTCTAAGTTAGCGTCTTCTACTGTTTTAATAGTTTTTTCTGTTTTTTCTTTAGCTATTTTAGTGGGATCAAAAACATATAATGCTCTATCAATGGTAGATGCTGTAGAAACATCTTCACCAAGAGAAAACCTAATATCTTTTATTGCTCCAAATTCCTTATTGTATACATCAGTATAACGAGGAACTTCTTTTGTTTCTAATTTAGTTTGACCTGTTGTTCTAAAAAAAGATTCTTCTCCAACACTAGAAAAATCCAAAAGACCTGATTTAATTGATGCTAATTGTTTTTCAAGATCTTCTCTTGTAGCCATGTATTATCCTTTGAGATCTATGATCTCACATGCACCAGCAGTGCAAGCCATTGTATGTGATGATATTGTTGTGTCAACCTTCTCATAGAAGGATAGGTTATTAAAATCGACAGGAGACATTACATATGTGTCATGCATTTTCTTAGTGATTGCTTCAAACGGAGCCTGAGTATATACATGATCAGATTTTGGTAGAAAGGAAATACCAGAAATCTTGTCAAAGTTTTCCCATACCCATTGACCTATTGGCATAAATTCACTGTCAGAATAGTTGACTGTAATACTTGGCTTATGCTGGCAGTAATACTCCTGATAAGCAAGCCACAGATTAAGGTGGTCGATTGCTTGTAGTTTATCTTGTGTAAGTGAACCTGAAGGAGCAGACTGAGCAAAGGTAAAGACAGCTGTTGAATCTGGGTTCATCACGCAATCTTCTACCATAACCTGAGAATCACGCATTAATTGATAGATAGGATCTTTCTTGTCAATACGAACTCTACGATAATAGTGTTCGGCATATCTTGGGTGAAGACCACTAGCTGAGTTAGCCAAGCATGAAGTAGTTCCCTCTGGCTTGATGCAAGTAATTGATTTGCTTGGATTGATACCTAACTGCTTAGCCCAATCAAGGTTAGTCTTGATTGCAATCTCACGGAGATTCTCAAGAACATGCTTGAGTTTTCCATAACCAAGAATGCCAGACATTAGCTTATTATCAAAGATGCCTGTCATTGAAACGCCAAGCAATCTTTCTTCTTCGCAATTCTTTGTCCATGAAGAATCTTCACGGGAAAGATAGGGGAAATAAGTAAACATGCTTTGGATTGTTCCAATGATTGTAGCTATCTCAATCTTCTTAGCTAATGTCTCAGGTGTATCTGAAGCGCGGACCACAACGGTCGATAAGTTGCAGAACTGATTAGGTCTGAGAATAATCTCAGAACAAGGATTGGTCCCATAATTTACATCAACATCACGACCAGCCTTGGCTGCAATAGCTCTCATCGCATCTCGGTTGCAGATACCGCGCTCTCCGCTGTGAGAGTTGTACAGATCGGTCCACTCCTCTAGGAATTGTCCCATTGAAGGGCGACCATTGTACACAGCGGAATTATTGGCTAGGGCGCGGTGTCCTGATGATTCCCACCAAGCACCACTCTTGCATGTTGCCATCTCACGATCCGCGAGATCACTTAGAGAAATCATTGCTGAGCGTCGAACGCCACCAACGATAACTGACTGAGCAATTTTGCAGCAAATGTCGTGACACTCAAGCGGAGTGAGTCTTCGTCCCTGAGCCTTGTAGAATGTCTGAATGACAAAGCGGAATACTTCCTCAAGGGGAGCAGGACCACTAGCCCTACCACCAAAAGTTTTGAGTTTTTTTCCAGCCTTGCGTACTTTACTGGTGTCCCATTTTAGGTGAACACCTTTGTAGAGATTGTCGATTAGTTGATGGAGTGAATCACACCAACCCTCTCGGCTATCTTCTACGAACATAATATTGTCGAACATCTTATTAATGGTTGGAATAGTTGGCATCTTGTCTGTGCATCTACGCTCAACAGTATAACCAACACCAGTACCACACATAAGAATATACATTAGATTGGAGAAGGACTTTGGTGAGTCAATCTCCAGATAGGAGCAATTGTATAAGGCTGTATGGTCGCGGTCCAAAGCTGGTCCTGCTGTCATAAGCCCACGCATTGAGGGTAGAACCTCAAGATTTAAAATTGAATCCCGTACATCTGGTCGTGAAGTTAGGGCAGGAACTTTCGTTGTGAAGTAATTCCACCAACGATCTACTGTTTCATCCCAAGTTTCACGGCGAGATTCAGAATCCATCCATCTGCTATAGCGAGAGATGGCAATAAAGTTTTGAAATGTATCCATATCTGTCCTTCTTAAACGACTAGTTTCTTATAATCCTGTACTTCCAAAACCACCAGATCCCCGCGTAGTCTCTGGAAGTTTATCGACAGAGATGAATGGGAATTGGGTAACTGGTAGAAAGACAATCTGTGCAATGCGATCACCTTTATTGATTTCGACAGTCTCAAAAGAGTTGTTTACCAGAGATACTAAGATCTCTCCACGGTAATCAGAGTCGATAACACCAACAGAATTCTTAAGGGTAATACCCTTGGTTGCCAGACCAGATCGTGGGAATACAAGACCCACAAATCCCTCTGGAATAGCAAGGGATACTCCGGTCGAAATCATATGACTAGCACCCGGAGCTAAAGTAATATGAAGGACAGACTTAAGATCAGCCCCGGCAGCACCCTTAGTCTTATACTCTGGTTTACAGCAGTCAGTATGAAAAACCATAGATATACCTTCTGGCTTATGGTTATAAGTAGAAGTATTATAATTATTGTTATTAGTAAAAGTAGCTGAGTCTGTATCAAAGCAAGTAACTTCAGTATCCATTAGTATCTCCTAGGGTTTGTTCTTCAGTAGCCCCAACTATTGGGCAGTACAGTTTTATCTGCTTAGTAGCCTTGTCATATTCACCATCCCGTAGGATGCGGACAGACCTAGCCATAGCTAAGCAGTAATCGTAATCATATTTACCGCCATCTGCGGTCTTAGCTTGGTCATAAGCTGCCATTACAGCAACAGACCAGTTACGGGGGTTGACATCTTTAAGCCACTTTTCAGCCTTAGCTGGTCCCCACTTCCAGATACCGGGGATATTATCAGTCGTATCCCCGGTGATCCACTGTTTGTGGAAGTTATAATTAGCAGTATATTTATCCACCATATCTGGTGCATGTTCTTTATCTGGATTCCAATGCCACCCCGGTACAGACCGGAGATCCTTATCAATGGTAACGGCAATTCCCTTACCAGAGGAAGCCATAAGTCCCATAATATCATCAGCTTCTAACCGTGGAACTGTTAAAATATCATGCTCATGGATAAGCTCAAGAGCATAGTCCATGCTTTCAGGGGTCTGCTTACGAGCATCCCTGTGAGCCTTATAGGATTCCCAGAAGTCACGCCTAAAGTTGTCTTTACGATTACATGACATGGCAATGTAGACCTTCTTTATTCCCATAGGTGTCCAAGCCTTGACATCATGGGATAATCGCTCTTCTAGATACTCAACACCCTCTTGGTCTGCCCAGAAAGCAGCTCGATAACATAGGATGTCTCCATCCAAAACAGCAACATCAGGTCTCTCCATTGTCCTTTTCCTCATCTATTAGTTTCAGAATATCTTGAATGATTTGTTCTTGATTAGGGCTTCTGTCTTCACGGGTTGATTGACATAGCTCACAAGTACATAAGTTATCTAGCAAGCCTTCAGAAAGAATGTTAAACCACTCTTCAAACCTCTGGTTTGCTTTAGCTTTGTATTGCTTTTCAGTCCCATTATTGTAAAGAACATAATCAAATACTTGAGTATAGTTCTTGTCATTGGCTTCCATTAAATTAGCTAAAGCCTCAGACTCATGGGTTCTCCATTCAGCATTTGCTTCAGGGAGATCCCTACTTCCTGCTGCTACAAAGACTGTCAATGCTCGTAGATCACGGGCAGAAGCGACTTCATTCATGTATCGACAGTCATCAACAATGACTACCTTCTCATGCCAAGTATCTGGATCAGCCTTAAGAGCAGCCTTTTCCTGATTATACATTGTAGTAATCTTTTTACGGAATTGCTTAACCCAATAATCTGAGTCTTTAGCTCTCATGTCAGATCCTAGTGTCTGACAGAAAGAACGATACTCTTCTGGATTCTTATCCTTAGAATATCCTTTGGCTTCTGCTTCTTGCTTAAGTGCATTTGCAAAAGGAAGTATTACGGGAGCATAGCCTTCGTTATAGGCATACTCACTTATCCATTTGGCTAGTGTTGTTTTGCCTACTCGGGCTTTTCCACCGATCATTATTATCAGCATGTAAACTCTCCCATAGTTCCTTTGGACTGAAAAGATCAGGTACATCCCAACCTTTAAACTTTAAGTAATCACAGATAAAAGTTACACAATTTGCTGCTTTCTTCATACCAAAGAAACGACCAAGTGTGTAGTAAAAAATTATCTTAGCTGCACTCACTTTGCGATAATTTAGAAAATAGTTAAAATCATTGGCAGATAAATCTAGATCACCAATATCATATTCATAATATTTTTCTACCTTTAATTTGGATAGTAAAGCACCGCTGATAATCTGAGCTGGTTTGCCGTCAATAACAATCACTGCTATTGGTGGTTCTGTATTAAACTCAAGATGAGCATGGGTATGTTTTGAATTAGTAAGTAAACGAATAAGGATATAACGCCACGCTTGTAGTGGCTTAAATTTATAGAAACAAATTTTAGCATTAACTTTCATAGAAAATTGGCATCCCCAAATATGTTGCCAGTGCATGCTCGACTCTTGCTCCCTCTGAATGCTCCCATCCATGCAACATTACCATAGCGTTGCAGTTTAGAATAGCATTGAGATCGCGCTTCATGCATGACCGTAAGTGTTCTTTAGAATCTTCAGCAGTTGCTGGATTAAATCCTTCATCTTCATCCATACGAGCAGGATTAAAGATATTTTCAATCATTGGATTTTTTAACCATTTTTTTTCTGCCTTATAAAATGAATCAAAGTTATGGTTTGGATATCCTCGCATCGGACCAGCAATGTATATAGTAAGTGAACTCATAGTACTCCTTAGTGTGTTTCTGCCCAGTTATTGCCGACACGATACTCGGCATCAATACGAATGTTAAGATTAAGATGCTCACCAGCAGTTGTTGCAGCAGCAGTCACAGCCTTACCAAACTCATCGGCAATAGACTTGGGACAACTGTACTGCAACTCATCGTGGATATAAGCCAGCTGCTTGGCGCGTAGCCGTGCCGCTGCCTTGCTAGCCTCTACCATCCAGTACTTCGATACGATGGCTCCTGAGCCTTGTAGGAGCGTATTCAGGGCAGCGTGTTCGCTGCGGACTGGTACGCTTCTACCATCTGGCAGTCTCACCTTGCCTGTCTTGATTATCTCATAGCGAACAGCCTCCTGTACTTTTGCAAGTGCGGGGATTTCTTTCTGAAAACGATCACGCAACTTACGAGCAGCATCAACAGAGCAGTCGCATACCATAGCAATCTTCTTATCGCCAGCCCCATAAAGGTAAGCATAGATGAATGACTTGGCAAGTGAACGACTAGACAAACCAGCAGCATGCTGATTGTGTGTATGAATGTCTCCGGTCAGCAGCACTTTAGCATACTCACCATTGTCATACTTTGCCATGAAGTGAGCAAGCATACGCAGCTCAAGACCAGACAAGTCTGCACCAACCAAAGTCTCACCAACATCAGGAACCCATAACTCTCTAGCACGATGGTCGCCACTTACCTGAGCAATGTTAGGTTGGCTGTGTGTACAACGACCTGTAGCAGCACCTTGTGCATTGATATTACCGTGGATACGGTGATCTCTGCTGGCTGATACGCGGGTGTTCCAATCTTCAACCATACCCATAAGCTTGACGGTATTGAAATACTCAGTTAGCTTCTTTGCTTCGGGATAATCAAGAGTAGCAAGTACTGCTTCGTCTACCTTTGGGTTTCCCTTGTCTGTCAGAGGTGGCTCCCATCCATACTTCTCAGTTAGACGGGATGCAATCTGCTGTCGGCTACCGGGATTGAATGTCTCAATCTTATCCTTCAGTCTCTTGCCTGTCTTTTCTGAATGCCGGATGATGATCTTGTCAGGAAAGATCTCACGCATTTTATCTTCAATACCAAGCTTCTCAAGCATAAGTTCTTGATACAACTTGTCTCCTGCATTACTGTTATAGTTAAATCCATGCTCTATTTGCTCCATTAGAATTTCAGATATTCGGCTCTCAAAGCGAACCAGTTCTTTGTTCTTTGTAATGAAATTCTTTTGGGCTTTATAGATAGCCATGCCAAGTCTGACATCCTGCAAGCAGTAAGTACCCATGTCATCTGAGTACTGGCTCCATCCACCCTTATAATCCATCTTGGGAAACTTAAGATATCTACCCCAAGACTCCAGAGAGTTATCACCTAACGGGTGATTGTTAATGTCTGGATGCATCAACTTGCTGATAACTAGCGTATCAACAATACATCGCGGTCGCGCCATCCCATACAATCTACGCATTACTGGAAAATCGTAGCCCCAGATATTATGTCCTATAATTACAGGCATCTCACTAAGGTACTTGATCAGATCTTTCATCTGATGTTCTAGCCAAAGGATTGGGTCTTCGTCATTGACCTTGGTAGCGGCGCATAGAATTCTAGTCGCTTCTGTATAGGGCTTACCCTTGCCATCAAGGATCAGTTCACCAAGTCCGTTACCTTCAATATCAAGGACGCATACTTTCATTTAGTTCTCCTCTGGTTCAAAGACAATAGATCCATCCTCTGCCATAGCAAAGCCGATCTCTTTCAAACGACCAGTAGTATGGTCATAGAATAATGTTGCTGCAATACCAGCCCGACCTGTCAGGCGATTCTTGAGCACACGAACAATTGTAGTATTGGCAATCTTGTGGTCTGTGTTCTGGCGGTCACGCTCCAAAGCAATTACTGTATTAGGAACACTAGCCAAAGCACCGGAGCCACGCAGATCCTGCAAAGTTATTCGATCACCTTCCTCATAAGCCTTCTCCGATTTTTTGAGCTGAGATACAATGTCAATATGAACACCAGTTCGTACAGCTAATGCTCTCAGTTCCTTCATAAGAGTGTCGATGATGATTCTCTCTGAGCCACCACCTTCAACATCCTTATCATGCATGCCCATTAGACCAGCAGCAGCTGCTGTAATATGATCCAATACAATGACCTGAACACCAAGAGATACAGCCATGAATTCCATACGAGCAAGAAGATTTTGCATGGCATTATTACCAAGGTGATCATAGATATAGAGGCTAGTCTCACTTAGCTTTTGCTTTGCAGTATAGTACTCCTCATCAGTTAGATCATCAATCATCTGAATATTGATGGGGTTTTTGCCCATCTGAACTCGTAGTTCATTCATCATACGAGAAGCACGAATAGCACGGACAGGCTTGTTAAGCATGAGACTAATCATGTCATCCATTGTCTCCTGTGGAGACTCCTCAAGCATGATGCAACCTACGCTTCGACCTTCTGTAAGATGGTGCATCATAAGTTCGCGGAGTATGGTAGACTTACCTGAGCCAGTACCCGATGCCCATAGGCTGATCTCTCCACCACGCTGACCAATCAGAAACTCTGATAGACCATCATATGGGAAAGGATATACCTTAGTTGCACTAACAGTTTCCGATGTATCTACAATCTTGGAGATGTGTAGAATCTCATCTGGAGAATACTGGTGGGCTTCCCAGATAGCAGATACAAGCTGCTTAGTCTGAGCATTTACAAGACACTCATTAGCATCCTTGTAAGGAAGCTTTGTAATCTTGCACTTGCCCGGTGGCAGCAACTCAGCAACCTCGTTGGATGCTTTAATACCCGGCTCATCCATGTCGAAACACAGAACAACTTCTGCATAAGAGTTAACAAACTCTAGGTTATCACGGATAGATTTAGTTGCTGACTGTGCTCCATTTGGGATAGAGACTACAGGCCAAGTACCACCAAGCACTTGGTTCACAGTCATGCAGTCAATCTCGCCCTCGGTAATGACTAGTCGCTTACCACCATTCTTCCAAAGATTCTGGCCGTATAGTTCAGCACCCTTTGCTGATCCCTTCCAAGCAAACTGCTTGTTAGGACCACGGAGATGCTGACCAATTAACTCACCATTGTTGTAGTAGTTAGCAATCTGAACTTCCTTGCCATTAACCTTGGCTACCTGATAGCCATAAAGTCGGCAAGTTTTTTCCGTAATACCGCGATCTTCAAGATCAATATAAGAACCAGTGAGAGTCTTAAACTCTTTTGGTTGAATCATAGCAATGTCATCAGTCATCTCTTTTCCTTTTGTATTACGGTGATAACTACACTTGAAACAATACACATGGTCATCATAGACCGCGAGATTGTCTCCGCTGCGGTCTTCACCATTAGAAGCGCAGCGTGGACATTCAGTTTTCTTTTGGAATAGACTCATTCATTTATACCTCACCACTTACGCATATCATCGCTAAGAACAACATCATTGCTTACTACGATAGTGCGGACAATCTTAAGAAGAAGCTCATGAGAAATTGAGAAACCAACAATAGGTTCATCCCTATCACTACGCAAACCATTTCTATCTGGCGGTGTCTCGTAGATAGCAAAGAAAGCATTGTCTGAATTCTTAGGGAATTCAATCTTCATGTAATGATTCTGTGATACAGAACAATCACAACCAGCAATAATATCTGGACCAGAACCAACAGGGAAGTTCATAAGCAACCACTCATTAGTATCATTATTCATTCGTCTTTACCTTTTCCCCAGCCTATTTCGGTTGGTTTAGAATTCTTATGTGTTTTAAAAGCAGCAGCAATCTCATCTCTTAGATTGTCACGCTGATCTGTTAGCTTATTGTACTTAGCTTGTGTTGAATTACCATCTGTTTCAATACGACCAATTTTGTAACTTAAGGCAACAAGATCATAAACCATTTCTTCAAGTTCACTTAGTGTTTTTACTGTCATTATTTATCTCTTTAAGTATATTCTCAACCACACTCAAACTCTCCGCTATCATTAGTAAACATAATGCGATCAAAGATCTCAGAACACCAAGGCATGCAGTACTTGCATGGTCTAGACATTCCTAGTTTACCTGTCTTACTGATACGAAAGTTGTATAGTATTAGCTTATCCATTGGAGTCTTAATCTTGCGAAAGGCATCCAGCTCAGAGTGCAAGTATGGATACATATAACCATACTCAACAGTCTTAGGATGTGTCTTCCAGTTGTTAGTACCAACAGCAAGCAGCTGATTCTTTCGCACAATCAAAGAAATGTGCGCTCTATCTCTATCAGTCGTTGAAGCAATATGCTTCGCAATGTCAAGCCACCGTTCCATTCAAAGCTCTCCAAGATATCGGGAATTTATTAGCACAGAAGTCATTGATCACCTTAGCAACTTCCCGACACTCAGCCTGAGCATGGGGATCAAGACGCAACTTACACACACGGGCAAAGCCATAGATAGATCCCGTCCAGTACCACTCAGTCATCATAGACTGTGGCAGGATAGATCGTGCTTGCTCTGGGCAAACACCACAAGCAAGCAGCAACTCATATGATAACTGCATATAGTGCATGGCCTCATCGTAATGCTCTTGAGCCACTAGGTTATCCCTAACTAACTTATCAGCAGAACCCTGCTTCTTATTCTCAGCACGACTGCGCCATTGATTGTCGGGCGACCAGAAGGTAGGCTTGTAGTCTACATATCTGCGGCTGACTTCATTCCAAGCAAAGCCAACCTGATGCTTCTGCAACTGTCGTGCAACAAAGATCGGAGCCTTGATTCTAAACTGGAGTGTACAATGTGCGAAAGGACTCCAGTGATTATGCTCAGCCAAATATTTAATTAACTTTTCGTTCTGGGATGGGGTATAATTTGCAGCTTCCTTATTGAAGGATACACGCGCAGCATCAACAACTGTATTGTCGCTTCCCATCTTGTCGAGCAACTCAACTGAAATCTTCTCGTACATGATTCTCCTTTTGAAAAAAGGATAGGGAATTTCTCCCCTATCCTTCTAGTTAGATACTTCTAATGTGAAGTAACCATCTTCACCTTTTTCTGCCCACTGCTTAGAGATATGTAATGATGTAATCTGGGAGTCATCCTTCCAGATCTTACCATTCATTGTGTCGAGCACAGCCTTAGCAAAGTTGTCTATGTCTGCTTTAGGCCAGCCTCTTTCAGTAGACTTTGGTTGCTTTACATACAGTTCCATTGTTACTGATAGCTCACCCTCAAGGGCTTGCCAACCAGTACCAATGGTTTCCCATACAATCTCAGAGGCTTTCTCTCTGAACTCCTTGTATGTTCCTGTATAGTAAGCACCCCATTTACCGACCCGTGGTCTTGAAGCAGCCACAGGATTGATATTAAACTTCCAGTTCAATTAGAATGGAAGGTCTTCGTCCTCAGTCTCTTCGACTTCGGGCAAAGACTTTGTGGTTGCTACGCCAACATATCCACCATCGATAGCACTAAAGCCACCGCCGGTAGATCCGGTTATATTGTTGGCATTCTTCTCTACAATCTGAATACCATTAAGGTAAACAGAAAGACTGTTATCACGGGCGACAACAGCGGGAGCAAGCTTCAAGCGAACCTTATCACCGCCAAAGGGAACCGCATCAGTTTCCTGTGCAGCAGAGTCTACGCAAGGGAACTTGCCCTGCTCAACATACATACGGCTCTTAGCCTTAAATGTCTTGACTCCATCCTTTTCCATGATACCGTTGATCTTCTTAGCACCAGACTGCTTGAGTAGCTCAGCGAGTTTCTTTTCAAGAGTCTTGTCAAGAAGAATCGTAATGTTGTGATTAGCAGAAGCCTCACCGAAAGCCGTATCAGGCTTAAGGAGATTACTCCACTTGACCTCAACAATCTCAGTCACAAACTGAGGCATCTTCTTCATCTTCTTATTAACCATTAGTGGTCTTATCCTTATTTATTTCGTTAGTTAGCTGGTTCACTTGCATATTCAAGTCGTTAACAATAGCACTCAGCCCGGAAGCAAGTCCGCTGAGATACGCAACTACGCTATCACTACGGATAGCAGGAACCATTTCCTGTGCGGGGGTGGTAGTAGCTTCATTAACAATGCTATCAACCGTTTCAGTTTCAGTGTTCATAATTTCTTTTCTCCTTTCTGATATACAGATATATCTGTAGCCCCAACCATAGGGATAACTTAAAGACTCATCATTTCAATATAGGGCTTGCCATCAACGACAACCCCACAACTAATTACAGGTTTCTTAATATGGTCTTCTCCATACTTCATAGCAAGGTGCTTGCGGTCAACGCCACAACCGACATTCATTCCGAAGAGGGAATGCATTGGGCTAACTTGCCAGTTAATTCCGGCGCAAGAATGGTGATGACCAGCAACCACAGAAAGACCCATACCTTTAGCAGTGTTGAAAGCAGGATACAAGCCACCACCCCCAACACCATGATAGTAAAACACATTATCAATAGTATGGTTCTTAACCCATTGCCAATTTGTGTTATAAATTTCATTAAAGCTCTTAATATAAAAGTCGGGAATGCCAGCATCCCCTGCGAGTCTGCGAACTCTATCATCATGGTTGCCAATGGTGACAACCATATTCTTGAATACAGCCTTCCATTCCTTGATGCATTCCATTGCTTGTTTGTACTCAGACACAGCACCGGGATGATCCGGGTGCTTAGTGTGGAATGAGATGCAATGGTGGTCGATCACATCACCGATATGAATAACTTTGTCACACTTGTATTCTTTCTTGACATCCTTCACAAACTGAAGATAGCTATCAAGAACTGCGGGGAAGTGTGTGTCCCCAATAACCAATACTCTACTCATAGTTTTCTCTTAGGCTTTTCAAGTTGCTTTATCTGTTTGTATGTAACATAAATGTAACTAATAACACCAACATTTGCTAGTAACAAAATAACTATAGAGGTTTGAAGAAAAGTTACTTCATCCATTAGTTTTTTCCTTTCCTTTTGGTTAAACATCCCCAGC
>Ga0194115_10004507_pt1 | contig 14934 bp, 14 predicted proteins | sample TA2MahsurfametaG_3_FD_148656 | JGI IMG/M metagenome (GOLD analysis project Ga0194115, IMG submission 148656) | Freshwater microbial communities from Lake Tanganyika, Tanzania - TA2015002 Mahale S4 surface | ecosystem: Environmental > Aquatic > Freshwater > Lake | place: Tanzania: Lake...
CCTGATAATGAGCCGTTAGTAGTGTCCTAGCAAAAGCAAAAAAATACAAGAAAGGGTCTAGACTCGAGAATGTATGGTAATATAATTTTCAGCAGCTCTCCTTCTTCTGCCAAGCGGCAGAGAAAGGTAGAGCTAGCAAAGCCATTAAGAATGACTAGCAACAATGAGATATACAGGAATAACTACAAGACCCACCAAGTTTTTTAGTTATTTCTTAAGTATCATTATAGCATATTTAAAGGGAAGTGGAGATTTTTTTGCTTTCCTGACCTAATAATATAATTAGCAGTCATTGTTTAGTCGTTATTTAATGGCTTTTAAGTCATCCAAATAACTTAAATACAACATATTTTTCTTACAAAATAATATGTCTGGTGGTATTAATGTAAAGATTTTATAATAGAAGGCTAAATATTAATTATATGATTACTAACACCAATAATTTGGATAAACATCAGTTAAAAAAATTATTGGAATATAGCGGAATAAGGATAGTTAAAGATCATGGGAATTATTATCAAATAACATGTCCTAATTGCAAGGAACCGGAAGCATTTATTGAGTATTTAGGGGAAAAACGCTGGATACAGTGTAATAGACAAAATAACTGTTCTAAAGATGGTAAGGCTTACAATAAAAAAATATGGAATTTTATTGCAGAAGCCCAAGGATTGGAAGAAAATGATAACTCTAAAATAGTTCAGTATATAAATGAAACTTTAGAAAAACCTGATCTAGAAAACGATATAATTCCTAAAGAAGAAATAGCTACACTTGAGATCACAAAAGAAGACTTAAAATTTTTACATTATTGTGAGGAAATATTTAAACAAAATATAAATCAAAATAGTGAAACTGCTAATTTTGTTAAAAAATATTTAGAAGAAGAGCGAGGTTATAATCAGGATATAATACGACTATTTGAAATAGGACTTCTTCCGTCAGAACAGGAGCTTATAAATGCCTTAATTGATAATTATCAATACGAGGAAGAACAAGCAAAATATCATATTAATAAATTGCTAGGTGTTACGAAACATAATGATAACACCAAAAATGAATTTACCAAAAACAACATAACAATTGCCTGGAAAGATGCGGATGGGACTGTGCAAGGGTTTTCATTGAGAAAACCTACTAGCAAAAAAGTTGCCAATAAGTACATGAGTAGTAAAGGTTTACAGAAATCCAAATTACTCTTCAATTTGCATCACTACAAAATAGAAAGTAATAAAAAACTGGTTATAGTAGAGGGGCAGTTTGATGCACTTGCAGCAATGTACCTTTCTATAGAAGAAATCCAAGCAAAATATCACTTTGTAGCATCAGGCGGCAAATCAGTGAGTAAAGACCAAGCATTTCTGATAAAGAACCAAGGGATACAAGAAATTATATTATTAATAGATAACGATGAAGCCGGAGAGGATTATACAACTAGCCTCAAAAATTTAGTAGAACAAGGAATAGAGGTCTGCGTTGCGAGGCAGACTAAAAATAGTGAATTTAAAGATATAGATGAGTTCTTAAGAAGTGATCCGAAGGAAAATAACTTTATGGAAATATTGGAGAACGTAAAGCCTGAAGGATTGATATTGAACAAACAAAGTAACGATTTAGAAAGTAAAGAAGATGAGATCATAAGAGACGTTGCAAAGTCTTTATCCAAGGGAGAAGAGATTGATACCTATAATCTTCAAAAAATACAAATAGAGAAACAAACTCAAGAGAAGACAAATCTCCTCCAAAAGGCTCTAGAGAGCAAAAATATTGCTAATATTATAAAATATTCAGAGGAATATAATGAAAAAGTATATGGAGATTTAGTATACGATCAACCTTATTCTTTGGATGATTATCAACAAGATATGACCAAGAAAATTGAAGGTTACAAAACAGGCTTCAAAGAATTGGATGATTTTGTTGTAATAGAGCCCGGTACTCTAACGATAGTAGCCGGTAGACCTTCGCACGGCAAAACTACCATGATGCTTAACATGTATAGGAATATGATAAGTGCCAATGAAGACAAATCATTTCTTTTTTACAGTTATGAGGAACACCGCCAAGATATTATTAATAAAATAATTATTTCTTTAGCTAAGCTAGAATATATGACAAATGATATGTTTGAAAAACTTAGGGATAGAAATGCAATAGAAAAAAAGGATAAAAACGTATTAGTAGATGAAATATTACCTCAACAAACATATTGGCAAGCTCTGAAACATCAAATAAATCATTATTTTAAATATGGTTCTCCGGAAAACCACACTCCTATAACGCTAGCTATTTCAGAAGTAATAAAATGGATGAAAGAGGGTAGGTTATGTGTGATGGGTAAAAAATCCAGTGTTGAAAAATTAAGTCTTGGGTTAATAGATAAAGCAGTGGAGTATATGGATTCAAATAAATTCAAACCCTTAGGATGTGCCTATATAGACTATACACAAAAACTTAATACAGAAAAAAACCGAACTAATCGTCAGCAGGAAATTCAAGTAATATGTGAGACATTACTTAATACGACGCTAAATAAAAGGTTTCACTCTCCGTTAATTTTAGGTGCGCAAGTTAATAGAATGGTTTACTCCCTAGCCACACTTACGGCGGATAAGATGCGAGAGGGAGGGGATATTGAACAGGATGCAAATTTAATACTTGGGATATGGGATTTACAACAGTCTAAGCAAGAACAAATTTTGTTATCGTTAGAAGAATATGAGAAAAAGAAGCTTAAACATAAAGCTGAAAACAACGAGCAGGAATTATCTAAGGTAAAGGAAGCTATAAATAATCTTGAAGATGAATTAAAGGACACCCAAAACCACGATAGTGAAACAAAAACAATTAAAATTCTAAAAAGTCGTAATGGTGCAAAATGTCAGGCAGATTTACAATCCTACTCATCAGAGTTTTTACTGCAAGAAAAACAGGAAATAAATACAAGTGATGATACATTTGAGTGAGATATAAAGTAAATATGAAAAAAAGTATTCAAATACTTAAGGAACTCACTATACCTTATGAGTATGATAATAATGAAGAGCAGATAGAATGGTTTAAATCTAATATTTATTTAATAGATACTATAATTCAAGAAATTGAAGCCTTAGGACCAAATCATGATGTAGATATAGGAGAGATAAATATAAAGAGAGTAATAGATTTTTCAATTTCTATTACAAGTATTTTGTCCAAAAGTAAGGCTATACATAATTTAAATATAATATTCCTAGAGAGCGGTTTATCGAATCAAGCAAAAACCATCCATAAGGCACAATTAGCAAAAGTAAAAAATTTATATCTAGAAGTTATAGATTTTTTAGAAGGTAAAAAAAGAGTAATAAATAATCCTGAAAACATTCCCATACCAAATCATATAATAAAAGCTATGACCAAGCAGCAGAAAGGCATAATTGGTGATATTAAGGAGAAAACAGAGAGGGAGACATTTATTAAAACTTTAGAAAATACAATTAGAAAAGATTATAAAGAATTACCTGATATAGCAAAACAGGAAATCTCAAAAATAGATAATAAGTATGAAATAAGTAAATATTTAGGTTCAAGCTTTAAAAGCAATGAGATATTAACAATTAGGTCTTTATTAGTGATATTAAACAGAAAACTAAAATCAGGAAATATTACGGATCCCGATAAAAATGATATATATATCCCTTGGAAAGAAATATATGAAGAATGCGGTATACCTAAAGCTGTAAATGGAGGTTACGAACCAAGGCTGGTTCAACCGATAAAGGAAGCGATATTATCTAAAGAGGGAAATTTATCTAAAAAAAGATGGGTAAAAGATGAAGTTAGTGAAAAAGTAATTATGACTTCTTTTTTATTGGAGGTGAAACCATTAGAAAATAAGGTAGGATTACTATTCTCTAGTTTTCTATTTTCCGATAAGAAAAAGTTAGAAAAATCTACAATGATAGATAATAAAGGCTTTGTAAAATTTAGAAAAGTAAATAGAACTGATATTGGGTTGAAATTATTCTTGTATTTAGAAAGGTACATGTCGCAGCAAGATTCGATCAAAAAACTAGATTTGACCAAAATAATAAATATTTGTCATTTACATGATAATTACTTAAAAAAGAAAAAAAGGACTATTGATGATATAGAAAGAGCTTTTGATGATATGGTAAGTCAGCAGACTATATTAAGTAGCTGGAAGAAACAAGAAGGCATAAATGGGCAACAGCAATATGAGTTTGTAAATTTGCGTTATAAAAAAACGGAACAAAATTTAGGCAAGATAAACAATATACCAGCTAAAAAAGTAACTAAAAAACTTAATAAAAATAAAAAAAGTTAATATTCTATTAATTATAGACTTTTGAGACAACCCATGAGTTTCTGGCGAAGAACCCATGAGTTTCTGGCGAAGAACCCATGAGTTTCTGGCGAAGAACCCATGAAGTTTTGGCGAAGAACCCATGAGTTTCTGGTGAAAATCACCCCTTCAACCCCTTATAAGAGCTGGTGTTTAAATTCTTATAACATTATAATTATATAATGTTATAAAGAAGCTCCCTTTTTCTCGCATAGCTGCAAAAGGTCGCTTTTACTAGTAAGAAGAGAAGAGACCATTTTATTATTATTTAGCCCCACAGTAGCATCTTATAAGGGTTTATGGTATAATTACGTTACCAAATTACCCTTAAGAGTATATGGCCACGAATTTATTCATTGATACTGAATGTTATCCTAATTATTTCTTGTTAATGCTCAAACTACCTGATGGTAAGAAGAGATATTTTGAATTGGATGAAACCCGTAAATTGGATACAGAGACGATTGCTAAGTTTTTTAAAGAAAGACTGACGATTGGATTCAACTCTCTTATGTATGATATACCTATGATTCTATATGCTCTTAGAGGTAAAAACAATGCTGAACTAAAAGAGCTATCCGATAGATTGATAAGTAAGGAAGAGAAATCTTTTGATGTTATAAGTAAACTTAGTTTATGGTGTCCTGGTTATTTTGACCATATAGATATTTTTAAAATTGCTCCCGGTAAAGCTAGTTTAAAAATGTACGGAGCAAGAATACATGCACCATTTTTACAGGATTTACCATATGATCCGAATAAGCCCTTAACTGAAGAACAAAAGGAGGAGTTAAAAAAATATTGTTCAAACGATATAGATTTAACCATAAAACTTTTCAACTCTTTAGAAGAGCAATTGTTAATACGTCTTAATATTAATAAAGAATACGATATTGATGTACGTAGTAAAGGCGATGCCGGTATAGCAGAGATGTTAATGTTTAAATCTTTAGACATATTAAAAATGAATATTTACGTCCCTGATAGTTATAAATTCCAGTATAGTTCGCCTGGCTATCTTGCTTTTAAAAGCGAAGAATTGCAAGAATTGGTAGCTACAATATCAGGATTAACTTTTAAGGGAATAAAAGGAGAAAGTAATTTCAAGGACGGAATACCCGGTGAAATTAATATTAATGGAAAGAGTTATAGTTTTGGCATAGGAGGCCTCCATTCCCAAGAAAAACATAGAGCAATAATTTGTAAGGATGACGAGTTACTGATAGATGTGGACGTAACCGGTCATTATCCAAAAATGATTATAGATAATAAATGGTCTCCCGAGCATTTAGATAAAGATAAGTTTAATACTCTAATTAGTAATTTCTATAACGATAGAGTAGTAGCTAAGAGGGAGGGAAAAAAAGCAAAATCGGATACGTATAAAATTATACTTAATAGCATTTACGGCAAGTTTGGAGACGAGTATTCGTTTTTATATTCACCAAAATGTATGCTTCACACGACATTAACAGGTCAGCTTAGTTTGTTAATGCTGATAGAAATGCTGGAAGAATGCGGGTTAAATGTAGTAAGTGCAAATACAGATGGTATTCTTGTTTATATCGTGAAAGCTGATTATCAATTATTTCAGTCTGTCTGTGAGGACTGGCAAGAGATATCTAATTTGAATTTAGAAGAAACAAAATATAAGGCATTGTATAATGAGAGCGTTAATTCCTATATAGCCGTAAAAGAAGACGGCAGTTTAAAACGTAAGGGTTCGTTTGTAGAAGGTGATCTAGCTCACAACCCTACAATAAAAGTATGTATGGATGCCGTAATAGATTATATCCTTAAAGGGAAGCCCGTAGAAGAGACTATTTTAAACTATGATACTGATCCGAGAAACTTCCTGATGGTAAGAAAAGTAGTCTCGGGCGGTTATTGGAGAGAACAATATTTAGGAAAAATAGTAAGGTGGTACTGGTCAACTCGAGGCGAGCCTATATATCGGAGGCTTGAGACTATGGAGCTTAAAAAAGACGGAACTGCTAAAAATGATCCTAAAGTAGCAGATAGTGATGATGCCTTTCCTATAATGGACTTGAGAGAAGGCCTAGTAAATATCCATTATGAGAAATATATCAATGAGGCCTATACAATGTTAAAGAACCTTGGTGTAAAAACTTTCCTTTTGGGTTAAACAAACTCTGCCAATCTTTAGTTAAAATTTCCTCTTAATATTTTGATATAAAAAACTGCTAAAAAGCTGATATTCTAGCGGTTTTTTAGGCATAAATGTTTGTGTTTACAGTTTAAAAATGGTATAATTATAATTAATTAAATCAGGAAAATGATGGACGCATTACAACTAAATACAGGTTAGAATATATGGTTCAGGATACAATTGAAGTTACCGGTAAAAGCGAAGAAAATAAGGCATTAATGCTCAGATTTGTAAATCGTGGCATGCTCGCTGAAACTTTTGATAGAGAACTTGCTATAATGGAAGAAATAGACAAGTTAAAAGGCAAGGAGTCTGACGAAAAGCTAGATAAGTTATTATCCGAGTTTACTGAAGCCGTTAAATTAAGGAAACGCCTTGAAAAGCGGTATGATAAGTTTTTAAAAGAATCAACATCATAAATATTATGAGTAAAAAAATAACACTGGATGAAGCCCAAATAGCTCAAGTAGAGGCATTAGCAGCTTACTTGTCAATAGATAAAATAGCTGACTATTTTGGTTTTTCAGAAAGGGCATTTTATGATATTAGGAAACGCCAACCTGAAGTACTTGCCGCCTATAACAGAGGGGTAGCAAAAGCTTGCAGCTATGTTGGTAGTATGCTTATGGGGTTTATCAGAGAAAAAGAAAATACTGCAAGTAAATTGCAAGCAATTACCTTCTACCTTAAGACAAAAGCCGGTTGGGGCAGTGAAAATAAAAATAATAATGAGCCTGTTTGCTTGACGTTTTCGGGTCAACAAACGCCTGCGGAAATACTTAATATTGGTTTTAATGCACTTCAGGAAGGTAAAATAGACTTTGCCCAGATGCAACAGATAGGGAATTTAGCCATTACCAAAATGAACATAGAAAGCCGTACTCAGGCAGACAAAGCGGCATCGGAGCAGATAAGCATAGATGAAGCCAAGGCATTTGCAATAGAACTAGATCAAACCCTACAGAAATTGGATCTGTTAGAACAACATATAAACAAAGGTGGAAATGCCTAACAAACGTGGGGCTAAATACAATTATCGGTATTAATAACACTTAAAAATTATACTCCCGAGGAGATACAGAAGCTTTTAAATAGCTTTCTTAAATGGAAGAATTTGTGCAGTGGTATTTATTGAAATCTCAAAGTAATTTTGGAAAACTGAAAAAGTAATGATATCCAGCTTTTTTAATACTTCTAAAGCTTTTCTTATTCTTTGGGGTGTTTCGTTGAATAGTGTTAGCCATTCATGTTTGGGAACTGATAAACTATTATCAGAAGAGTTTGTATGGTCTATTATGTCAATAAGATCACTTATTAAGTAACCGGCTAAATAGCCATATTCCTTATTTTTCTCAGCCATTCCTGTGATAAGATCAACTATGATCCGATGGGATTTTTTGTTGATATATTCTTTATCTAATAGCGAGATTATCTCTTTATGCAAAAATATCCCACCTTCATTCTGGCCATCAAGGCAAAAGTCTCCTTTAATATATCCGTCCTTATCAGCTGAGGTTTCGTATAGATCGCCTAATATAGCCATGCTTGTTATTCTTTTGTAATCAGGGCGTTTTTGCTTGTGATCTAGAAGCGAGTAGTACCAATGGAGAGGTACAAATATAATCTCAGGTTCGTAATTAATATCTTCTTTGCTCATCTTTCCTTTTGGTTTAATTATAAAAAACTTAATTCCTTAATATCCTCAATACCCTTTAGCTTTCAGATAATTGCTAATCGCCTCGTGTACGATATCCTGAATAGAGGTGTCATTTTGTACAGCAAGCATTTTTAAGCTTTTATGAATATCAGCAGTAAAATATGCTGCTACCATTCTTTTACCTTCTCGGCTTTTTACATTTTGGTAGCGAGTTTTATTGCTAAGGTTATCTAAAAATGCTTCTTGTTTACCTGCGGAGTTAAGAGCATCGCTTAAGGTATTTTTTATCTTTTTATTATTCATGTCTGTTTGTCCTTATTTTGATTTGTCTTTATTTCAACGTGTCTATATGTCCGCAAATATAATTGTAGACATTTTGTATTTCCAACGCTGCTTTACCGCTTGGCTCGTATTCTTGCACCCCTTGACCATTAGTGCTTGCGTGTACGTAGCAAAGTCTCTGCACTATCATTTGTGGGCAGATATTAATACTATCGCCGTATTTATTAAGGATGGCCTGCTTTGCTTCTTCAGCTAAAGAACTAGTATGATGTATTGCATTAAATACCAATATAAAAGGCTTATTTGCCATTTTAGCTAGCCCAATCGTATTATCAATTGCCTGTAAGTCAAACAGGTTAGGTCTACATGGAATTATAATAATATCTGATATTTCAGATGCTATTTGTGAATCTCTTTGAGAGTGTGGCGGAGTATCTATAAATATTTCTTGGATATTGTTTTCGCAAGCCACATTTATAACATTATTTAATCTAGCGGCGAATGATGAAGTAACTAAAGGTTCATTATTAACCCCTCTTACGTCTGCCCACATAGTTGCACTTGCTTGAGGGTCAATATCTATTATTAAAGAATTGTTGCCTTGTAATTTTGATTGTACTGCAAGATTAATAGCTAAAGTTGTTTTGCCTGCTCCACCTTTTTGAGACATGACCGAATATACTTTTACTTTATGTCGTAATGTGGACATGTCTATATATCAACCTGTAAAATTATTTAGTATTGTCTATACTACAACATATATACTTACAGACATCAACACTTTTATACATGTGGACAATTATTTTTTCAGACATGTAGATAATCAGGCAACTAAAAAGAAAAACGATTGTATTTTCTAGGCTTGCTTTTTAAGCTAGAAAACCTCAAATAGAAGTAGATAAAACTAAAATTAAGAAGATAGTCGAATTAAATGTATAATTTACTTTTAATGCACTTCTTTAAGATCACCACTGATATGAGTGGTATGCTCTTCAAATTGGTGTGTTTCTTCACTTCCAAAACCTAACAAGTTTTCAAAATCACTTAAATCTTGTTCAGAGTTAACATCTTCTTCTTTAGGTAAATATTTTTCTAATACCACTTCCATTTCTTTAGAAGGGGTAAAAGTATTAACAGCATCTTGTAATATTTGTTGTAACTTATATTTTGCTACTTTATATTCAAGGCTATTAGAATCACCTTTAAGATTAGTTTGTTCGTAGTATTGCAATATGGAATTAAGCATTTTTATATTGTTGTGTTTTATGCTTAACCTAAAATAAATACCATCATTGTAAGTTAAATCAATAATAAAATTTTGCTTCAACAGTTTAATTACAGAGTTACTGTCATCCCATCTACAGTAATCGGATAGTAATTTTTCTTTCATTTTATACCTCTTCTAAAGCTTCTCCTAACAAATTAATTTCTTTATCAATTTCATTTTTAAATATCATAGCGTTTTCTTGGTAAACAAGTTTTAAATTACTTATACCTTCTGAATATATATTAGGGTCATATGCTTGATTAAATGCTTTTATAATCAATTCTTTGATGTGTGTTCCTAGATCAATATTGCTAAAATATGCACGAAACCCTTTTATTTGTTGATCAAAGACATCTAGTAATTTATTAGTTTGTTTTCTTATTATATCATTAGATGCTTGCCTTATTCTTACAGTTGCTTCTGTTCCATCAAAAAAAAGACTGTTAGTAATATCTTGTTGATTACTTACTTCTGTTATAAAGTTAAATGATGTAATATCATTTAAGTCTATTGGATCATGCCATTGATTTAATCCAAAAGCTATCTTTAAGGCTATGTCTATGCAATCTCTATATTGATCCGGATTAGGTCCAATATTGTCTTTATTAGCAGGAGTATATATTTTTTGTTTTAATGGAGCTATAATTTCAATATGTTCTTCATCTCCTCTAAAAAGCCTTATATTATTAACCGTAAGATGCTTACTAAAATCTGGATTACTTGGATCTATTACTATAATTTTCTTCGTATACATATAAAGTACTATAGTATGAGTCTCAGGCTTTTCATCTTTCATTATTATGGAACCATCATCATTTCTAGCAAATATATCAATCAAAACAGATTTGTTCTTTAGCGTTTTTAAGCAATCGATAGCATTACGTATTAAGAATACTTCAAGAGGATGTAAGGTTTTTAAAAGAACTTGATCATCTTTTGCTCCTTTACTACCTCCAGATTTAACAGAACCTCCTTTTTTCTCTATAGGAGTATATATGGTTGCTAACTGCTGACTTTGACCTGAATTCATAGTTGCTGTATTAATCCCAAAACGAATAACCTCGCTACTATCATTTGCATACTTATCACTATAAGTAAGAATCAATCCTTGGTTTTTTTTAATAAAACTTTGATACTGCTCCAGCTCTTTCGAGTAAATTTCTAATGAACTAATTTTAGGTATAAACTTTTCACCTAAAACTAATATATCTTTATTTGGTTTAGTAAATTCTCCATCTGGTATTATATCTCTAGACAACTTTTTAAGTTGCTCTTGTGATTCTTGCTCGTATCTCTCAAATTCCTTATACCGTGTAATTAGATTGTGTTTTTCAGTAGCAACTCTTTTAATAGTCTCTTCTACTACCTCAGTTCTTAGAGGTGCATCATGAGAAGAAAAACTTCTAGCTTTGAAAGTGGTAGGAGTAATAGAGTATTTATCTGTCTCCTCAAATATTTTGAGTGCTAATTCTTTATCTTCTAAAGGTTTTGTATCAATAAATAGTTGAGGACGAGCTTTCATTTTCATAGTAACCAAATAATTTTATATATAGCTTAAGTATATCCTGTTCTATTTTAAATTCAAAAGAAAATATAAATAACAGAAGTAGGTTGATATGGAACAGAGATGATATCAAATAAACCCATCTTAAAAAGTACACTTTACAATATCCAATATTGACATATCTTTTTTAATGTCTCAAAATGCCATTCTTGTAAAAGTTAAGATAATATGAGACTAAAATATATGCACTTAGTAGGATATGCAAGAGTCAGCTCAGTCGGGCAATCTTTGGAAGTACAACTCGATAAACTTGCTCACTGTAATAAACTGTTTCAGGAAAAAGCTAGCGGTAACTTAAACCAACGCCCCCAGTTACAAGCGTGCCTAGAATATGTCAGAGAAGGCGACACGTTAGTTGTTACCCGTCTTGATCGTCTTGCCCGTTCAACTCTGCATTTATGCCAAATTGCCGATATTCTTGCACGTAAAGCAGTTCATTTAAAGGTAATTGACCAAAATATTGATACTAGTGATGCAACCGGTCGTCTTCTTTTTAATATGCTCGCCGCTATTAGTCAGTTTGAAAATGAAATACGCACCGAACGCCAAATGGAAGGTATTATTAAAGCTAAAGAAAAGGGAGTCGGTTTTGGGAGAAAAAAGCAACTTAAAGCAACTGATATCACTAATTTACACCAGAAACGCCAAGACGGCATACTGATAAAAGATTTAATGCGGGAATACAAACTATCTAAAGCTACTATCTACCGCTATTTGCAAAATACTGACCAACATTTATAAGTAATGATCATTTTTATCGAACCTTGAATTCATAAATTAACTGGATGTTAACTTTATAGAGTCAAATAATGTGAGCGTGTGCCGTAGAGAAGCTACGGAAGAGATGGTAGTAGGTCTACCGAAGTCGGCTACCAGAAGCTGGCTTCAAACCACCTCAGGCGGCTATTATTAAGAGTAGTGGTCGTGAGCGCATGAGGAAAATTAGCTTAAGCTGGTGAGGTAAGTATTAGAAAGGCGAACGCAAGTGAACCCTTGATGACGCATCGTAAGAATGTACATACAACATCAAAACCAAGGGCGGCTCATATCTTTGGGATAAATCTACTGGCAATTCTGGGAGCTGAGTAGGTGGTGTTCGGTGTGGAGAGGGCGCGATTCTAATATAGGCTCTTCTATGGAACTACGGGAACCTGTCGCCTTAATGATAAGGGAGAAATCCAAGTAAGTAATCCTTATAAGGATGAGAGTACCAATGTAAGGCACAGGGGCGGACAAGTCCGTATGAGCTATGAAGCCACTGTAATGGTGGTAGAGCAAAGGGACTTGGTTAAACAGTCAAAGTTAATAGTCAACTAGCGAAGTTAGGAGGAATTATCGATTAATGACAAAACCGTTTAACATATCTAAACACTTAGTGGTTCGAGCATACAAACTCGTTAAGGCTAATGCTGGATCTGCTGGTGTGGATGAGCAATCACTAACTGATTTTGAAGGAAAACTAAAGGATAATTTATACAAGTTATGGAATAGGTTATCTTCGGGAAGTTATTTCCCCCCGCCTGTTAAAGCGGTAGCTATACTTAAGAAATCAGGGAGTCAAAGGATATTAGGCATTCCAACTGTTTCTGACAGAATAGCCCAAATGGTAGTAAAGCTTGTATTAGAACCTGAATTAGAACCACACTTTTTAGAGGATTCCTATGGGTACCGTCCCAATAAATCAGCTCTAGAGGCAATAGGTATCACTCGACAGAGGTGCTGGCAATATGGTTGGTTATTAGAGTTTGACATCAAAGGGCTATTTGATAACATACCGCATAGTTTACTGATGAAAGCGGTGCACCATCATACTCAATGTAACTGGGTAGTGTTGTATATTGAACGCTGGTTAAAAGCGCCTATACAATATTCAGATAGAAGAATTGAAGAAAGGAATCAAGGTACCCCTCAGGGTGGTGTCATAAGTCCTTTACTCAGTAATCTCTATCTACATTATGTATTTGATAAATGGATGCAACGCCAACATGTAGAAAAGCCTTGGTGTCGTTATGCAGATGATGGTTTGGTGCACTGCAAAACACGCATAGAAGCAGAAACATTGTTAGAAGAGTTAAAACAACGTTTTGCAGAATGTGGGTTAGAGTTACACTCTGATAAAACCCGAATAGTCTGCTGCAACGTCAAAGATAAGCAATATCCCACTAAGTCATTTGATTTTCTAGGATACACGTTTAGACCGAGACTGGTTACTAACCAGCAGAATAATACCTTGTTTATAGGTTTTACGCCTGCGGTTAGTAAAACAGCTGTAAAAGCGATGCGGCAAGAAACAAAACGTTGTAAGTGGCACTTGCGCAGTGAATTGAGTTTGGAGGAAATTGCTCAAAGTTATAACCCAGTCCTGAAAGGATGGTTTAACTATTATGGGAAATATACGCCAGATGGATTAAGACCTGTTGCAAGGCATTTTAACAACGTGCTGGTAAAATGGGTGATGCGGAAATATCTCAGATTTAAAGGACACAAAATAAAAGCTATACGGTATTTAGAAAATATAGCTCAAAATAGTCCTAATTTATTTGCACATTGGCAACAAAGTAAAGGATTTGTGGTTGTTTAATGGGAGCTGTATAAGTCGAGAGGCTTACGTACAGTTCTGAGAGGGACTTGAGGTGAAATTCCTCAGGTCTACTCACCCCGTTCTTACCGACGAAAACGAGCTGTTACACATAGAGCTATAAATATTATATCAATTTAATATTAGTAGCCGATAACTTACCATACTGCTTTTCTATTTCAAAACTAACTTTTGTGCTAGGGTTAAGCTCTCTAATATCAAGGTGTTGTACTGCCGAGATGTGAACAAACACGTCTCTTGATTTATCGCTAGGCTCTATAAAGCCGTAACCCTTAGTAGAATTGAACCATTTGATAGTCCCAGTTTGCATGATGATGTATTTACAAAATAGCTATTAACGAAGTAATCCTGCTTTGGTTTCACCTTTAGCAGAAGATGAAGAAAAATCTACTAATATCCCGTCTTTAAAAATGAGTACTAATTTTTTAGTAGTATCATCCGTGCCTGCCGAGAACCAATTAACAACCGGTATATAATTCCTCATCATAGCAGAGCTTTTGATGTGCGTATATATCCATTTCACTTTTCCGTCACTCATAATATCCGTATCGTTAGGCTCTCCAAAAGCTTCTTTAACTTCTGCTTGAGTTGTTTTTCCTTTTTCAAAAGTAGAATTTATTTGTTCATTACTGGTTTTGGCAAGTTTTGTATTACCCGAGTCAGCAGCGCAACCAGTAAGAAAGACACTTACACCTAAAATCATTATGAAATTGAATTGCTTTAACATAATATAACTCCTTAAATATTATTATTTTTTATTAACCGCATCTTTAAGTTTCTGTCCTACCTTAAACTTTGGTTGGTTGTAGGCGGCAATTTTTAAAGCATCACCGGTTCTAGGATTACGCCCCTCTCTTGCTTCAACTTTGCTTACAGAGAAACTACCGAAGCCAACGAGGGATATTTCCTTGCCTTCTGCCATAGCATCAATTACCGAAGAAGTAAATATATCAATAGCTTTCTCTGCTTCTACTTGGGTACATTTATGCTGCTCTGCGATATGTTTTACGAATTCTTGCTTATTCATTTTTGTTTTACCTCTATTGTTTT
>Ga0194115_10004511_pt1 | contig 14930 bp, 10 predicted proteins | sample TA2MahsurfametaG_3_FD_148656 | JGI IMG/M metagenome (GOLD analysis project Ga0194115, IMG submission 148656) | Freshwater microbial communities from Lake Tanganyika, Tanzania - TA2015002 Mahale S4 surface | ecosystem: Environmental > Aquatic > Freshwater > Lake | place: Tanzania: Lake...
GAAAATTTTATTTCTACATACATCTTCTGACTTATATGGTTCATCCAAGATTCTTTATCTGGTGGCCAAGAAGTTGCACACAGAAGGGCATCATGTTCATCTGGTTGTTTCTGAAGATGGGCCACTACTGGAGGAGTTCAAAAAAATTGGTTCGGATACCAGTATTATACGATTGGGTGTACTCCGAAAGTGGTATATGAATTTGCCAGGAATCTGGAATCGATTGTTGGTGATGATTTCAGCTTATTTCAAGTTAAGGAGACTGATCAGAAGTGAAAAAATCGACCTGATCTATACCAATACAACACCTGTCATCATTGGAGGTATACTTTCAAAAATGATGGGTATCCCGAACATTTGGCACTTGCATGAAATCATGTATCCTCCCGCATCTGTTTTGCACAGGATTTTTTCAGCAATCATAAGATCAACTTCCAAAAAAGTTATTGCAGTTTCGGATGCGGTATATCAAAATTGGTTGCCTTTTATAGGTGAAAAAAAGATGGTCAGGGTATACAATGGCATTCCAATTGAAAAGGATGATTCGGTTCAACCCACTATTAAAAATGAATTACATATCGATCAAAATACTTTGCTGATTGGGATGATTGGAAGATTGAATTTGCATAAGGGGCAATTTTATTTTCTGGAAATCGCGAAGGAGTTGATCAAAAAAAATGATGCCCTAAAGTTTATCATTGTTGGGAATGCATTTGCAGGGTATGAATACTTGTATCAAAAACTTGAAAACAGCATTGTTGAACTCGGATTGGGTAAGCATGTTTTCTATCTGGGATATCGAACGGATATTCCACAGATCATACAAGGACTTGATTTGTTTGTATTGCCTTCGATAATGCCTGATCCTTTTCCTACAGTTGTTCTTGAGGCCATGTCACTCAAAAAGCCTGTGGCAGCCACAGCACAGGGCGGGGCGCTGGAGCAAGTAATTGATGGACTTACAGGGATTCATATTCCACTAGATAACGCGATTGTTGCAGCAGAAAAAATAAAAGTACTCATCAATGATGCAGATTTCAGAATCCAATGTGGTTTGAATGGTCGAAAAAGACTGGAAGAGGTTTATTCATTGGAGGCATTTGAAAGAAATATTCTTCAAGTAGTTGAAAATTTGAATTGAAAAATGCAGGTAAACATATCAGGGTCGGTATAGATGGCAGGGATTTGCAGATTGCAAAAACCGGGTCAAAAACATATCTTTCTGAATTGCTAAATGCAGCAGAAGGTTTAAGTAATGAAGAACTAGCTTTTGTCCAGTTGAAACCATTTTTCCCCTTGCTGAAACTCAATGGAAAACTTGGTAAGCTAATCAAGCATATTCAATTTATATGGTGGAAACAGATTTCGCTTCCATTGCTTGCTAAACTTAAAAAATGTGATGTCCTCATATGTACTGATTATTTTTTACCAAGTTTAAAATTGGGGATCAAACATCTTGTGGTATTTCATGATGCTTTTTTTTGGGAGTATCCATCCCATTACAATCAATTTTGGCTTAAGTTATTTTATACATGGGCAGTTCCTGCCGCAAAGAGGGCAGACAGGATTCTTGTTCCATCATTGTATGTTCAGCAACGTATAATGCATTTCATAAATGTTGATGACCATCAACTTTCTGTGGTTTATGAAGCCCCAAAAACTTTTGAAAACAGTCAGAAAGCTAATGGTGGTGATAAAAATGTGAAAGAAGATATTCCTTATTTGCTCCATGTTGGTGCACTGAGCAAGCACAAGAATCTTCCATTTTTAATAAAAGCTTTTAAACGGGCGTTAGAAACTTCCAAACAAAATTGGCGATTGATTTTAGTCGGTGGAGCGGGTAATTCAACATCAGATGATGATTCTGAATTGATTAAAAATACTATTCAGGAGCATGGTTTGGAAGATAAAGTTTTATTGGAAGGATATTTGAGTGATGATGAAGTGTCATTCTATTATCAGAAAGCTTCTAGCTATATATTTCCATCTTACAATGAAGGATTTGGTTTGCCTTTGTTGGAAGCCATGAGGTTCAACTTACCTATCGCTGCTGCAAACAATACCAGTTTGCCGGAAATCGGTAAAGATGCGGCTATATATTTTGATCCTTTTAATATGGAAGATATGGCAGGGGCAATTCAAAAAATAATGGGTAGAGATGAAACTACTTTATCCACTTTATCAAAACAAACCAAAGTTCTATCCTCATATTCATGGAGCAAAGCTGTATTAGAGATAAAAGCAATATGTTATTCGATTTCAGAATACCATCATTAATTCTGAAAATTAATTACATTTAAGGCTTAATTGATTGATTTTTAAAGTTTAAGACTGGATGTTGCCTATTCACAACAACCGCAGGTTAGTAGATGCTATCTTATTGATGTTCACCTTTTTTGTTTTTCAACAAACCAGGCTGGCGATCAATGATCACATATTCAGTAATTTTTTCTTTGACCTTGCTGTACTTTGGTTCACCTGGTTTGCTGCAGCGTTTTTTACCAGTTTATATAAAGATAGAAATACAAGTAAGTTTACAGAGGAAGTGATATTTGTTTTTAACGCCTTGTTTAGTCAGTTTATACTGATCTCTGCCATTCTTTATATTTTTTTAGATGATAAATCAATTACAGCTTTTTCGCTGCTTACATTGTTGGTCACATTTGGGCTCATTCAATTGACACTAAAATATTTTGTAAGAAAAAGAATACACTGGAGTTATTATAATGACATTGCGCTCTCTCAACGTCTATTGATTATTGGCACGGCAGAAAGTATTAAGGAATTGGCTCAGACTGTTAAAAAACATTTTTATTTGGGATACAGATGCGTTGGTTATTTAAGTGAGACAGACAACAATGTTGAAGACATCCCTTATTTCGGTCAGCCTGCATTGCTAAAAGGGGTAATTGAAGAAATAAACATTGATAAATTGATTGTAGCCCTTCCAGATTTAAGTGAATCTGATATCAGGGCTTATTTGGATACTTGTGATGCAAAAGGCATCAAAACATATATTGTACCAAATTATCATCAGTATACCTCCACTTCATTCGAAATAGATCAAATCGGACTCATACCTGTAATCAACTTAAGAGCATTGCCTTTGGATAAGTTTGAAAATAATCTTTTAAAAAGGGTTTTTGACATCATTTTCAGTGCTTTGTTCCTCATATTTATTGGCAGCTGGTTGTTTCCGCTTGTTGCACTTATCATTAAAATCAATTCAACTGGTCCAGTATTTTTTGTTCAGGAACGTTGGGGCGTTAATAATAAAATGATCAAGTGTATCAAGTTCAGAACCATGTATCAAAACAATGGTGATGAATCGGTATTTAAGCATACCACAAGAAATGATCTGCGCATAACTTCTGTGGGCAAATGGCTCAGGAAATTGAACATTGATGAAATGCCTCAATTTTTTAATGTATTGACTGGTTCCATGTCGGTTGTAGGGCCTCGCCCTCATGTGACCCCACAGAATGAAGATTTCATGCAAAAAATAGACAGTTACTTAATGAGGCATTTAATTCGACCAGGATTGACTGGATGGGCTCAGGTCAATGGAGCGAGAGGGGAGATGAGTGATTTACAACACATGCAAACACGATTGAATTATGATCTTTATTATATCCATCGTTGGACATTTTTACTGGATATTCAGATAATTCTTCAAACCATTGTCAATATGTTCAAAGGGGATGATCATGCGTATTAGAATATTTATATTTATTTTCTTCCTCTCATTTCGGGTCATCTCTTTTGCTCAGGCATTTTGGGAGGATACCAGATCGATGGTTTATCCTTATCTGACACGCATGGCTGACAAGGGAGTGATTGCATTGGATGATGTTGTGCTTCCACTCACGCAGACACAGATTTTGGAAGTCCTTCATCAGTTAAAATCACATGAATCATATTTGAATAAGATTGAGAAAGCTGAGTTGCACTTTTTTTTGAAAGAGTATTCATTGCCATTCAAATCTGGTGACAGCACTACTCAAAGATTATCATTGTTTAAAAAGGACCTAAATAGCCGATTGAGAGGTGCTTCTATTGGCAATCAGCATTTTTTTATCCAGATTGACCCTGTCACAGGGGCTAAAATTTCATCAGGTTCAGGAAAATCTACGCATGAATATGGGAATGGTTTTAATACTAAAATATGGATGGGAAAGCAGTTGGCTTTTCAAATGTATTACAGAGATATTACGAGAGGTGGTGATGACTTCAATATCAATCAGTATTTTACAGAGGAAACTGCAGGCTTGAGGTTGGATACAAACCAAAACCAGCGTATCAATTTTGCTGATTTGAGAACGGCTCTGGCATATCAGGGTAAGAATTTTACCATTACCATTGGCAACGATCATGTAAACTGGGGGTATGGACAACGCGGGAAAATAGTACTTGGAAATAAAGCTCCAAGCTTTCCCTTTGTCCGATTGGATTACAAACCTGTGAGGTGGTTTGTATTCAATTATGCTCATACTTGGCTCCAATCGAATGTGATCGACAGCAGCCGGATCTACAATTTAGGGAACAACGTGTATGGAGGAAGAAGAGAGCAGTACATACCATCTTATCTTGTGACACATACAGCAACACTCACCCCCCGGAAAGGTATTGCACTTAGCATTGGGGAGTCAATTGTTTATTCAGATCGTTTCTTCGTCCCATATTTATTTCCAATGATGTTTTTTAGGGTCATTGATATCACAAATAGAATGGGTTATAATAACTTAGCTAGCAGCAATACCCAGATTTTTGCTCAGTTGAGTCTAAGAAATATCTTACCCAAATCTCAAGTATATGGAACAGTATTTGTAGATGAGTTGAGGGTCAGTACCTTGTTCAACCGGGATAAAAGCAGAAATCAATTGGGTATTACGCTGGGAGTCAATCGACAGGATATCATCGAGAATTTGAATCTTGGAATGGAGTATACAAGGGTCAATCCTTTTGTCTATGCCAATTTCATTCCAGCACAACAGTACCGACACGCAGGGTATGCTCTAGGCGATTGGATGGGTAATAATTTTGACAGGTTCACTATTCATTCATCTTACAAGCCCATTCCAAGATTGCTTTTGCACACCAGATTAGAGAGGATCAGGAAGGGCAGTGAAGGCGATTTGCTTCAGCAGTATTTTGCTGAGCCACAACCACGTTTTCTGTTTAATCCTCAGTGGAATTCAACTGAGTTTGCTGTTCAGGCCCGATTTGAGCTCATTCACAGGGTTTACTTGTCCGGGCAATTCAGCTTGAAATATTTGCAGAACACCCAGAATAATAGCTCAAACACCCTTCAACAATCGCAAATTGGCCTTAATTTCGGGTGGTAGAGAAAATCGCTTTATGAGGAAACACATATTTGCTATATTTATTTTATTGCTTGGTTTTCAATTCCTTGAGGCCCAGGTGAACCGTGCTGCACAAATCAAGGCTATTTCCGGGATGAGTGAGGCTCAGTTATTTCAATTGTGGAGAAATGCCGGGAAAATGGGATTGACAGAGGCTGAAATGCTGAAGATGTTCTCTGAGATGGGACTCAATGGGTCTCAATACCTTCAAATGAAAAAAAGATTTGAAAAAAAGGTAGAGGAAACCAGCGAAGCAGATTTGATCGAGGAAGAAGAGAATCTAGATGCCATGGAATCAGATACTTCTTATTTAAAGTCAATTCCCTCCAGACGAAAATCATCCGTATTTGGAATCCAGTTTTTTTCAAATGCAAAAAATTCATTTTCTCCAGGAATAAAGTTAGCAACTCCTGCCAATTATGTTCTTGGTCCAGATGATCAATTGCAATTGATCTTGACTGGTATGAATGAAAGTGTGCAGTTGCTTAAAATCAATGCCGATGGATTTGTCAACATTAAATATGCAGGGATCGTTCAACTTGCAGGCCTGACCATGGAAAAGGCAGAGCAGCTGATTAAAAAAAGGATGTCAGCCTTTTATCCCTATATCGCACAGGGCAGGACTTCAGTAACGATTGTCTTGAACCGGTACAAAACCATCAGAATCGCAGTAATGGGAGAGGCGTATCGTCCGGGTAATTATCAGGTTCCTGGAGTTGCATCCATATTTAATGTTTTGTATCTGACTGGGGGTCCAACAGAAAAAGGTTCTCTGAGAAATGTTCATATCATCCGTGGCGGTAAAAAAATTGCAGAGTTGGATTTCTACCAGTTTTTGTTGAAGGGAAGTTTACCAGATAATATCCGTTTGCAGGATCAGGATCTGATCTATTATCCCTTTTACAATAAGCATGTTACCATCTCTGGTGCTGTAAAGCGCCCATCTGTTTATGAACTTAAGGACAGTGAGAGTCTCAAGGATATGTTTTCTATTTCAGGTGGATTTTCTGAGAATGCTTACCAAGAACGAGTAAAAATTTATCAGGTTGGAGCAACGCAAAGGAGCATCAAGGATCTTGCCACTTCAGAATTGCATACCTATCTGCCTCAAAATGGTGACTCAGTTGTTGTAGATATCCTCAATGATGCCTATTCCAATAAATTGAACATCAAGGGTGCCATCAGGGTTGCAGGTGACTATGAGCTTACTCCTGGCTTGACATTGAAAGGGCTTATTCAAAAGGCCGGTGGGGTAAGAGAGAATGCGTATTTAAACAGGGCATACATCAACAGAATTGATGACCAGCAGCAAAAACAATTGATAGGGTTTAACCTAACTGAACTTGACAGCAAGAAAGAGCTGGATATACCCCTCCAAAAAAACGATTCAATATTTATTCCTTTCATTGAAAATATGAAACAGCAACAGTACATCCAATTGGAAGGTGCTGTTAAAAATCCCGGTGTCTATGAATTCAGAAAAGGGATGTTACTGGAGGATGCATTGCTCCTAGCAGGCGGCTTGGCACATGATGCGGATTTCAGAAAAGTTGAGGTGTTGAGACAATACAAAGGAATTGCAGATTCTCTGAGAGATAAGATGTTGGAGAGTTTTATGTTCAATGTAGATCCTGGATTGAGAAGTTCAAACAATGAGTTCAAGTTAGAGGAGAAAGATAAAATAGTGGTGACCAAGCTTTTAAATACTGAAAGCATAGGTGTAGTTAAAGTTGGAGGGGAAGTGCTGCATCCAGGCAATTATTTCTTGAATAGTCGTACTGAAACAGCTTCAGAAGTAATTGAAAGAGCTGGTGGATTAACTCCTTTTGGAAATATTGCACAGGTGAGGATCTACCGATCAGGAATTTTGGTTGGAATTGATCTGCAGGAAGAAAAGTACCGACTGAGTGCAAACGATAGTATTGTCGTTCCGAAAGTTGAGCCATTGGTTGAAGTTGATGGTGCAGTTTATAACCATCAGTTTGTTCAGTTTGAGTCATCCAATCTTAGATACTATATATCGGCTTCTGGAGGATTGACAGATAAGGCCCTGCTTAAGAAAGCTTATGTTCAATATAGCAATGGTTTGAATAAGAAAACAAAAAGGTTCTTGTTCTTTCGTTCATATCCGACAATTAAACCCGGTTCAAAAATCATTGTACCATCCGGTGATGGAGTTGTGAGCAAGCTGATCACATCCAATAACATATCCGCTGTGCTTTCATCAATTACTGCGTTGGTAAGTTTAATAGTATTATTAAGAAAGTAATTCAATGTCAAATTTGATTGAAAATAGCCAGGAATACACGTTTCGTGAACCTATCATTCAGGCAATAAAATCATTGCTTGGGGTTGTAAGAGACAACTTTAAGCATCTTCTAATTTTTGCATTTATTGGAGGATTCCTCGGATTGGTTTATTCATTTCTTCGACCAACTACGTATAAATCAGAGATAAAAATATTTGTTGAAGACAGTAAATCTGCTGGTGGTGGTTTGATGTCGATGGTCGCTGGTCAGATTGGAATAGATGTCGGCAGTCTTATGGGCGGCAACAGTGTTTTGGCTGGGGACAATGTATTGGAGCTTGCGAAAAGCAAAGTATTGCTGCAAAAGGCCTTACAGACTTCATACCCTATGCCAGGAAAAGATTCAACTTACAGTCTTGCAGATCAGTATGCTTATGCAATGGGCTGGAAGAAGAAGTGGGCGAGCAGCAGAAAAGTTGGGTATGAGGTGTCTTTTGCAACAAATAAAAAGGAATTCAATCGCATTGAAGACAGTTTATGGCAAGTGATGTTCAAGCGCATCATCGAAAAGGAATTAGCCGTTAATAAACCGGATAAGAAACTAGGATTTTATACCATTGATTTGGAAACCAGAGATGAATTATTGAGTAAGCTTTTGAGCGAGAAAATTGTGCAAACCACAACCAATTTTTTTATTGAGGGTAAGATTGGTAGATTGAAAAAAAATGTTGAACGTCTGCAAAGAAGGGTAGATAGCATTGGTGCCATGTTGAATTCTAAAACCTATGATGCTGCATCTGCAAATGTAGAGAACCAAATCGATATCAATTTGGCTTTGGCACAACCAATTGCCATGGCAGAAATTAAATCCAAGGACAAAGCATTTGCCAGTGTGATTTATGGGGAATTGTTAAAAAATTTGGAAATGCTCAAGTCGGCCTTGATCCAGGAGACGCCCTCCATCATGGTTGTAGATGATACGAAAATCCCCAAGCGGGATATGCTCAAATGGTATTGGGGTATAATCCTCGGAATGATACTTGGCTATGCAGCTGGTGTTTTGTATTATTTTAGGTTGAATCGATAGTGCAGATAAAGCTGGCCTTGCAAGGTCAGATAGTCCAATCCATTTTGAAAATAATTTTGCCATGTAATTACTGGATCTTTCTCAATATACCACCATTGGTAATTCAGGGTTCTCAGTGTAGTAATGCTTCCTCCGAAAAGAAAGTTTTTGTATGTTCTATTGACAGAAAGTGATCCGATCAAATCTGTCCAATGTCTTCTGTAATCTTTGATCCTCTCAAAAGTATAGTAGAAGAAGTCGTTGTTGTGTATTCTTCTTTCAACCTGAATGGAGATTCTGTTCATTCCTTTGTTCCAAGCAGCCTCGAACAACTGGCTGTTTCCTCCAGGGCCTATACCTGAACCAATGATTTGTCCTCTGTTGGTGTATCCATGCCTCACGGTGTCATCGAGATACCAACTTTTCACATCCCTGATCAATTGTTTGTCGTTGAAGCCCAATTGGGTAAACTCTATTCCGAATTCAAGATTTGATTTGTTTCTAAGAGAAACTAGCTTTCTGAATCCAGCTACAAAGCCTGTTGGCTGTGGATCTGATCCCAGAAGAAACAATGGATTCATTGTTTTATCATTCCTGCCAAATTCTGCATACACTTCAGCTTTTTCATTCTTCATAAAATACCTGAAGAATATACTTCCCATCATTTTCTTCCGATTTTGCTTCTCAGCCTCTGTCATGTTCCATCCATACATTCCAAATAAGGGTAGATAATCCAGTGGACTCTTTGCGTCTTTGGTGTATATGTAAGCAGCTTTTGTAAACCCAATAAAAAGTCCCGGAATGGCTTTGGGATGAATGCTCAGCATTCCCCCTGTAATTATTCTTGATTCTTTTCGTCTTGGGTTGTAAAGAAATCTTCCCTCATAAACCCTTCTTGATTCCACTGGCGGGTATCCTGAATCTTCGAGCCTTCCAGTTATTGCTTGCCATTCGACCGATCCAAAATTCGTTTCAATTGGTTTGTTGCTTTGAAAATTCACATGAAGAAATCCAGGCGCATTATTGGTCATCAAGAGTGACTGATAATATCCTGGTCCCCACCAAAGATTTTCTGTTGATACACCAATGGATGAGTTTTTAAAATTGTATCTCAAGTAGGATTGTCCTGCATAAGCTTTTGAAATGGGTTTATATCCAAATCTTTCTGGCATATCAATTCTGTTTACCCATTCATAATAATCGCGCCAGTGGATGCCATCAAATTGGGTAAGAAAGGTTTCAAAGTCTCTGTTCTCTGCAAATAATAAGGTTGGCTTGAATTGTCCGGACCATCTTTTCTTCGAAATGTTTATACCAGTAGAGATTAAACTTTGATATCCATTTGCAGGGAGCATTTCGCCATCATTGATGGTGATGGGGTGATGTGTATTGTATACGCCCCAATGATAGATAGGGAGAACCCTGAATTTGATGCTGCTATCAATATGTTTAACAGTCAACCTATCGCCAAAAGAAAAATCTTTGACTTCTTGAGGGAAGCTGTCTTTTTCATTGAAGAATGATCTTTGATTGAAGCTGGCGTTTGCATTAAACTGACCATTGAGTTGAAGTCTTCTTAAATAATGAATTTGGTTCTGATCGCTGATAGTTTGTCCAGATACGTGAAAAGCAGTCAAGGCTATTTGTGTGCATATCAGAGCTATACTGGTATATTTCATTGTAATCAGTTAGAATAAATATTTCAGGCCTGTGGAGGCAAATATATTGTTGATTTTCTTACCGGCTTCCCATCCATAATTTCTATGGTGTGCCCATTTAAGGTTGAATTGGATCAAAAATTTCCCGATGGTTCTGTCATGCGCTGCGCCTATGACAAAATCAATCCATTTGCTGTTGGGAAAGTAATGTGGGTCGTTTACAATTCTCTCTATACCCAGCGCATATCTTTCCCATCCCTTGTGGTAGGATGTCAGGAAATGCAGACTGTTGTTTCCGCCACCGACGGCTGATCCTAAGTATTGGTTCATGTGTGTGAAAGACTGGAGGTCACCATGCCAGTTCCAGTTGCCGGCATCTCTTACCATGTATTCAGCCAGTTGTTGTCCACGCATGTATTCAATCTCTAGGTTGAAGTATTCATTCTTTTTTTTGAGTGGAACAATTTTTTTCATCCCTGTTAAATAAACTGCAGAGTGGCCCGGTCCCATATATAGATCTCTCATGTTGATGGCATGATCATTCCATCCATATTCTGCATACCATTCAAAATGATCTTTGGTTGAGACCCATCTCATGAAAATAGTTGCCTGTTGATCTCTATCTTTTGCGTCTTCGTAGTAAATGATTTTTTGTTTCGTTAATACAGTGAAGACCGGCAGGTATTTGTCAATGAAGCCGCTGTTTTTGAAAATTTCCGATTTAAAATTGCTTGCACTTTTGGTATTGTATGCCCTGATCACTCCGACATGCATTCCCTTCAACCATTTTGGCTGGTGGCTGATGGAAAGTCCGTTGTAGAGCATCCTTCTATTTCTGTTGCTGAACGGAGTCATTCTGTAGTTTTCAAAACTGTAAAGAGAATCTTCTTTCAGCCATCCAGTAGAAAGTGTCCATTCGAATGAGCCAATAGGCGTTTTGAGTGGTTTTTTTGTTCTTAGAAATGCATTTTCAAATCCAGGTGCATTATTGCTTAACATGACCGAATTCTTGATTCCTGGTCCATACCACCTGTTTGCTGTTGATATTCCTCCCGATAATGGTCCCAGGTTTAAACTAATTTCTGACTGTCCAATGAATGTATTGAACTGATTTGGGTATGTAATGGATCCAAAATTGGGTGTTGTATAATATTTCTTGTTCTCTGAAAAGGTTGCGTTGGGTTGAAATTGGATTTCAAGTGGTCCAGCTTTCAGGTGGAATCCTGCCATTGCATTCACCTGATATCCTCTTGCTTTTAAAAAGCTTCCATCATTATATCCAAAGGGTGTTTTTGAATTAAATTGTTGGGTAAGTTCTGCAGGTAGCAGGGTCAACTTAATAGCTTTTTTATCAATGATCTTGTGATTGAAAGATCTGCTGTTGTAATAATTTTCGTCAATCCATTTATACAGACTGTCAATTGAAAAATTTTTACTCAGTGAATAGGGTCGGTTTGCAAAAGAGTATTCTTGTGGAATCCTATCGAGCAATTGCAGATCCCTCATTGCTTCCTCAAGTCGGATGCTTCCAACTGCGATGGACTGTGAAAAGGAGTAAAGTCCATAGGCGATAAAAATAGATGTTGTAAAAACCTTTTTAAGCATCACCATCAAAATTAGACCATTCGTGTTATAATCCATCACAATCTGGCATCTGAGTTACTCGGTGGGAGTGTTGACTTTAAATCAAATATTATTTTTCTTGATTTGTCTTTTAACAAAGTCATTAAATCAATTGAACTAAATGTCTGGTGTGCAACCGCAAATATGATTGCATCAAATTGATTCTTTTTGATAGGCTGATTGAATGTCGAAACCAGTGGGTCAATCAAAGTTACATTTACTCCATTTTTAATGAGCTCCTCAACGATCACCGGGACTTTTGAATTCCTTGTATCGGGTGTATTTTCTTTGAAAGTAGCGCCAAGTATCAGTACATCAGAACCTTTGATTTGAATTCCTTTTTCCAGCATGAGTCGCATGAGCTTCTCCGCTACGAAATAGGGCATGTATTCATTGACTTCCCTGCCTGAAGTAATGACCTTGGGAGTGTAGCCGAGTTGCGTGGACTTATAAGCCAGGTAATAAGGATCTACTGAAATACAATGACCGCCCACGAGTCCGGGGGTAAACTTCAAAAAATTCCATTTAGTTGCTGCTGCCTCCAACACCGCCGAGGTATCAATTCCCATTTTATCGAAAATCAGGGCCAGTTCATTTACAAATGAGATATTGATATCCCGTTGTGCATTTTCAATGGCCTTCGATGCTTCAGCCACGCGGATGCTGGGAGCCTTGTGCGTCCCGGCAGTGATGATGCTTGCATAAAGTGCATCAATGAAATCGGCCGCTTCAGGTGTAGAGCCGGAAGTGACTTTCTTGATTTTGGTAAGCGTATTTATTTTATCGCCCGGATTGATTCGCTCGGGTGAATATCCAACATAAAAATCCTGGTTGAATAGGAGTCCACTTTCCTTCTCCAGCACCGGAACACAGTCCTCTTCCGTACATCCAGGGTAGGTGGTTGATTCATAAATCACATGATCACCTTTTTTGAGGTATTTGCCGATGATCTTTGAGGCGCTCATCAGGGGTGTGAGATCTGGCAAGCGGTTCTCATCAATCGGGGTGGGAACAGTAACGATGAAAATAGTGCAATCACTCAATGCATTTTCAGATGAGCTCAGTGTGAGTCCGTTTTGTATTGCTTGCCTTAGTTCGTCCGATTCCACCTGTGCAGTTTCGTCAGCCGTCGCATTCAGCTCACTTACTCTTTTCTCATTGATATCAAATCCAACGACTTTGTATTTCTTTGAAAACTCCAAAGCAAGCGGCAGCCCGACGTAGCCGAGGCCGAGAATACATATTTTTGGAGCGTTTTGTTTGGTTGTCATTGTTGTGATTGTTGTCTGCTTCGCGTTGTCAAATTAATGAGATTGACCATTGTTTGAATCAAGTCAAGTCAACAATGACAACCATGATAACAAAGACAACTGTGTTTTTATAACTTTGCTTTTATGATGCCCACCACATACCTCTCTACCATTTTCCCTGCGATGGTGATCATGTTTTTAAACGCTTTTGCATGCGAGATGCCGTGGCCGATAATGACGGGTTTGTTTACACCCAATACAGGCACGCCACCGTACTGTTCGAACTCAAACATATCGAAGAATGCATCGTGGATATTTCTGCGTTGTACGAGTCCGTGTATGCTTTCAGCAAGTTTCAGGATGATGTTTCCTGTGAAACCATCGCAAACCATTACATCTGCTTTGTCTAGAAAAACATCCCTTCCTTCAATATTGCCTATAAAATGAATGTGTTTGTTCTCTTTGAGCAAAGGGTAGGCAGCCTGCGCCAATAAATTTCCTTTGCCTTCCTCTTCTCCGATATTTATCAATCCAACCCTGGGATTCTCAATATTCAGAATCTGTTCAGCAAATATTGAACCCAACATGGCAAACTGCTCGAGGTTTTCTGGCTTACAATCGGAGTTAATGCCTGCATCGATCAGCCATCCCAGCTTTCCGTTTTCTCTTGGCATGTATGCGCCGATCGTTGGACGATGAATGCCCTCGATTGCTTTGATGCTGAAAAGCGATCCCACCATCATGGCGCCTGTATTGCCGGCACTGATGAATGCATCAATATGTCCCTTCGCCAGGTATCCAAATCCCACTGCAATGGAAGAATCCTGTTTTTCCTTCATCGCTTTTGTCGGATGTTCATGCATGTCAATCACCTGAGACGTCCCGATGATATGAATGTTGGAGGTATCGACTACATGTTCTTTGAGGAGGGATTCTATCTGGGCTTTATCGCCGAATAAAGTTAGGTTGACGGTTGACGGTTGACCGTTAACAGTTAACTGTGAACCGTCATCTGTCAACTGATTTTCAAGAAAAAGCTTCACCCCATTCACCGCTTCCAACGGAGCAAAATCACCACCCATCATGTCAATTCCTATATTCATGCTGTTCATTTCTAGAGGTTGCTTAAAATAAAATTCCGACTGTTGCAGGGAGCAAGAGTCGGAATTTCTATGAATGAAAAATTCAATTAGTTGATAGGGGACTTCTCAGCTACCACTTTTCCTTTGTACATCAATTTACCTTCACTGACATGTGCGCGGTGACGAACATGCAGTTCTCCGGTAGTTGAATCTTTGCTCAAAGTCACGGTCTCAGCCTTATAATGTGTCCTTCTCTTTGCGCTTCTTTGTTGAGAGTGACGGCGTTTGGGATTTGGCATGGTATGTAATTTTTAGTTGTCTCTAAATTTGTCCAATCCTTTCCAGATTGGGTTTTCATTTTTTTCTTCTTTGTCCTTCAGCTGCTGAAGTTTTGCAAGCACATCTCTGTTGCATTTGGGTCCGCCCATTTCTTCCTCGCTGCAAGCGGGGTAGGTGGGCATGCTCAGTTGCACAAACTCTGAGAGCCAATCTTTGACATCAATATGGCTTTCTGTCCTCGAGATGAAATAGACATCAGGATCGTCGTTCTGCGCATTCATTTCATCTGGATTTTCCACCATTTTTACCAGGATTTCAAAATCATCCCAGAGATGGATGTCGAGTGGATTTCCACAGCGGT
>Ga0194115_10004517_pt1 | contig 14916 bp, 2 predicted proteins | sample TA2MahsurfametaG_3_FD_148656 | JGI IMG/M metagenome (GOLD analysis project Ga0194115, IMG submission 148656) | Freshwater microbial communities from Lake Tanganyika, Tanzania - TA2015002 Mahale S4 surface | ecosystem: Environmental > Aquatic > Freshwater > Lake | place: Tanzania: Lake Tanganyika...
ACGTTAATGATATTTGTAGAACCATTAAGGGTAATAGACGAAGTTCCAATGCTTAAGATTCCAGTGATTCGTGCATCACCATTTACGAATAATGTGGTTCCTGATGCTCCAACAGCACCAACCTCTAAGGCAAATCTTGGATTTGTGGTTCCGATACCAACATTTCTTAATGTGTTAATACCTACAGATGTGGTGCTCCAAACAGGCGCAGATAGGGTTGTAGTGCTCCCTGCACCCAAATATGTATATAACTCTAAAAAATTACTATTAATTATACCACCAGCGGCACGTAGAGTATCGCCTGTCCCATCATTTGCTATACTTCCAGTGTTTATTCCGATTCTTGCCATTTTGCTTGGGGTTTATTGATATTTATATTAGAGGTAATTATTTGATTTCAATGGCGCTACTCTACTTATTACAGCGGAAGTAGATATTCCACTAATTCCATTCAATCCATAGAAATTAAAGGTTCGAGAATTTGTTCTACTTCCAAGATTTATTTTACCCCAACTAAAATCACCAAACGAATTAAATGTGGTGACAACTCCTGTGAAAGATCCTCCACCACCAAAAGCGTCCATAGTGAATAATGTTGAGTCAAATGTGATGAGAGTGGAAGAGAACGTCATAGTTCCTACACCAGAAAAAGTTATCGGTGTGTAAATTCTTCTTACATACGTTGTTCCAATACCAATAACTTCAGATAAAACTGTTGATGCAGAATCAACTTGATAAACATTATCAATAAATTGAGTTCCAATTCCAATTGTAGTGACATCCGTTGTTCTCAACGAAGTTATAGAAGTAGTTGCAAATCCAACATTAGAGTTTGATATAACAAAATAATCACCAGAATCGATTGAACTGACAGTGATAGCAGTGGAAACAATAGAAGTATCTCTTAAGAATGAATTTATTGGAATATAGAGATCAAAGATAAATTGATCCTCACTTCCTACAGTTGTTGTTCCAAATCCAACAATTGAACCAAAATCACCATAATATGCGTCTGAAGTATTAATTTCATAAACAATTTCCGGTATTTCAATAAGAACTTGTGGAGGATTTGTTGAGGTATATCCAAGTCCTGGAGACGTTACAAAAATTGTAGCAACTGTTCCTCCAACAGAAATTGTTGAAGATGCTGTTGCTCTTGCAGTTGTTCCAAATCCTATTGGATTTCCGATAGTCACTGATGGTGCGCTTACGTATTCAGATCCACCATTGTTGATAATAATTTCAGATATTGTTCCTGCTGCAGAAACAACAACAGAAGCAGATGCTCCAACTATGGAATCTTGAGAAACAATAACAATTTTTTGTTTGTTAATAGTGGTTTGATTTTCTTTTACTGAGTTGAAGAAAGATTTAACACTTTCAACATATGCAATAGTAGATCCAACTCCTACAGGTTGAATTACATTCGTTGTTGGATTAATGAGTGCTTCATTGAGAACTCTACTCTTACTTACGATCTGTCCATTAATAATTTTATCCGTTGTTTGCTTACACCAAGTAACAGATCTCTTATTGGATGGATTGGAATCTATTCCTTCACCATCATATGGGTTTGTTTCAACAGTATCTGAAGAAATTACAGAGGTAACTAATCTCTCTTCCTGTCCTTCAATGGTTAGGTTATCTCCTTCTTTGACTGTTTCCAAAACATCACGGAAAACAACATCAATATCACCACTACCCTTATAGAATAGTAGTTTGCAACTATCACCAGAAATTATTCCATCTGGAGAAGAACCTTTTGGTGCTTCTGAGAATGTAATGACACTACCACCAGTAAATGTATATGCCTCACCGGGAATTTGTAAAACATCATTTATAAAGATAAGAAGAGTCGCTTGTACATCAATATTTGAACCTTTTGCCGATCTTATGGTTAATGGAGATGAATTTTTTGAAATTGTGAAAGATCTCTTAATACCATCAAATTGATTATCAATTTTATCAAGAACTTCAAGTTCTCCTAGATTCCATCCAGTAAACTCATCAGATATTGTTTTTTCAATCGTCAATTGAAATTCACTAAATGATTTAGTTGGATCTGTTGGAATACCAGAAGTTCCACCAGAGGCGATGGTTAATATTTGATTTTCTTTATAGTTATAACCAAGATTTTTAATTTCAAAATCGATTACACTAGATCCCTGTCCAACAACAATATCAACAGTTGCTTGAGTTCCAAATCCACTAGATGATGTGCTATAAATGAGAGGAATGTCTGAGTAGGATAAAGGACTATCAAGAATAACTTGAGGTGGATTTGTTGATGTATAACCAGTTCCGGGATTTGTAATAGCGACACTTACGACATGTCCTCCACTAATTGCTGCTGTTCCAATAAAGAAAATTGATGGAACTCCAGTAGTTGCTGTTGTAACACCAACTCTTACTGTAGTTTGAATCCCAACCCTGTATCCAGATCCACTGTTACCAATGCTAACAGATGATATGGTGCCAGATATTGATACAACTGCTGTTCCTCCAGCAGAGACAAGAGGTTGATATCCAAATCCTCCAGTAGAACCAACAGAAATAATCTTGCCGCCAATTGGAATATTGGCATTATTTGGATCATAAGAAACTGAAGTTGCTGTCCCTGTAAATTTAATGCTGGTAATTCCAGAATTTTCAGTTAAAGAATAATCTTGAGGTGTTGCCAATTGTCCAGTTGGACCTTGGAAAATACCATTAATTAATATGACGGAATTATTGGTGGAGAATCCTGTTATATTTTGCTTATCACTTGTCAAGGTAAACGTTTTTGTAATTGCATTAAAGTTTTGAGATATATCATCGAAAACATAATTTTTAGTGTAAGTTTCTTCAGTTGAATTTTCAACGCCAGATCTTAAAAATACTCTTCCCTGGAATTTTGAAAATGTTGTTATTCCAGTCCAATCCCTTTCATCTGGTGGATTAGTTGAACTTCCAATTGGTATGGGACCTTGAGGTGCTATAACAAAGTTGATTGTGTTATCAACAATGTTATAATTACCTTGAATTTTGGTTACTACTGAATACTCAGAGTGAGTTGCTATTCCAGTTCCCATCCATTGGCGATCAACTAAAATAAAGTTGGTACTGCCAAGTCCAACAGTGTTGATCTTCATGATTTCATTATCTATCTGAATTAAATCTCCACCAAAAAATGAAGTAATTCCACTAAATTTCAGAACACTGTCTGTTAGTCCAACATGTGTTGTTAATCCAGTGGTGACTGAAGTGGATACAATTGGAGATTGAATGTAATTATCGATGGCGACAATACATTTTGTATTTTGATTTTTTGATGTAAATGTATGATACGTACCAACTCCAACACTTGTAATATCCAAAGAAACTGGAATTGTTTTTAAAGCATCCTCTGCAGATTTAGATAATTTTATTTTTTGATCACTGACTTTTATGATATAAACGGAGGATGGAAGAAGAGAAGTTGTGCCAACACCAACAAAACTTGTAGATGCAATTCCTATTGGACTTGCGTTACTAGTATTATAAGAATATTCAACTTCTTCTCCTGTTATAAAGAAATGATCAGGAAGCACGATAGAATTGTCTGCAACATCTACGACTGATGAACTACCTCCATTAAAGTTTCTTAGGAATATTGGTTTTTGTTTGTGTTTTAACTCAAATGCTCTCTTAATATCAGTTTCTGTTCCTGTGTAAAAACCATATCCAGCTTCAATTGCAGCATTATTAAACTGGATAGATGTTGATGCAATATTCTCTAAATCTACTAATTGTAGACTCATTTGGAATGCACGAACTTGTACGTCAATATTTGGTAGAGGTGTATAATAGAGATAGGTATAATTGGTAGAAACAGCAGCACCAACTGTCCCCAGTGCAGTATGGGTTGCAATGTTTCCATATTCAGTAATATACGCAGTTGAACTATCATTCAGAACAATAACTTCGGATAGTTCGTAACGATTGTTTGTTGTATCTTCTACACTTATAATATAATATGAACAATTATGATCGCTAGGATCTGCGTTACTATATTTTGAAATTATATTTTCAACTGGAGTTGGTGAAGAAGATATAGAGGCGTAAGAGGAATCTACAAAAGCAATATTTTCAGAGTCAAATCCCAAGTACTGTGTTCCTATACCAGTTGATAATGTACTTGCAATTGAAACAGTAATTGCATTTACTGTGGCAGCCACTCCAACATTAGGAATAAAGTCAATCTTTACATTACCGCTTGAGATATAGGCATTATATGTTCCCAGTCCAACACTAGAATAAGCATCTAAAGAGTGGTTAGTTAATTGTCCATACTCTAAAACCTCTACGTTATTGCCATCATGTAAGATGTTTAATTCATCAACTTCATATTGCCCATTACTATTTCTCACTTCCAATAAAACTTTAGAAGATCTATAAGTAGATCCAAAGGAAACAATAGTTGTAGTTGCTCCTGCAGAAACATTTATTTGCGATGATTTAATATTAACAACGTCTCCAAGATTAGTTGATCCTACTCCTGCAATAGAATTATTAATATCAAAACTAGCAAAACTTACATTATAATTATTAACTGCATATTTTGTTGGGTAGAAAAGAAGTTGTCCTTCAGTTCCTGAAATATTAAAATCAAAACTTCCCAGATCAAGTTGACTTTCCACTCTTCCATATTGATTTAAGAAACCGTTCGTTCCATCTTGTAATAGAGAAACAATTAAAAACTGTCTTTCTCCAGTGTAGAGTTTATCTCTTACATAAGTGAAGTATTTTTTGGTTCTATGATTTATATTGAATAAATCAACGACAGAATATCTTGTAGATCTTGGGTTACTATTAAATTGAGTGCTAAAATCATCAATCACTAATACTCTGTTACCAAAAGATTCATAATAATCTGTTAAAACTATTGAATTGAAATATATCTCATCTGAAATAACTCCAGATCCACCACCAAATAATGAATTTTCAGTAACTAAATCAAAACTTGAATAACAATTAATACTTTTTTCTCCATATATGTCAACTACAACGTCAATAGAACTACCTCTGGTATCAGAATAGACACCTCTAAAATTAGAATCACGAGATTCAATTATTAAATCACTAAACTTTAAGAATCCTGAAGTGTGGTTTAAAGAACTAACAGCATCATTCCAAGTATCAAATGAAACTTTTGATTTAATAGAGTATGAGAAATTTTGATAATAGTTGTTATCAGGAATTCTTTCTGTATTATAATTTAAGAAACCTGCTTCTTTATTCCATCCCTTTTTAACAATCGATGCTGCACCTGTTCTAATTTCACAATTAAAATCTATTTTTTGTTTTATTGCCCCTTGAGTTCTAGATGTTTGCCCAATGACAAGATCACCAACTTTAAAATCTTTTGTTGTAGAAACTTTTAAAACTTCAATTTGATTGTTCCAACTTTCAACTTGTCCTACTCCATCTCCAGAAATAACTGTCTCTCCAAGGATATAATCATTTTTTGTAAGTTTAGCATCAAAAACTGGAAAATCTTTTTCTGCAATTATTCTTCCTGATGAATTTAATGAATCAAAATTACCTGGAGTTTGTCCGTTATTCAAGTATCCATCCAAACTGTAAGTTACTACACCAACACTTCCACCTAACGCACTAGTTCCTGCTGGAACTTTTGTTAGAGTGAACAAAGCATAATTGTAGTTTGAAGAGTTATAACCCAATCCAGTTGATCCAACACCAACGCTAATATTTTCAATAAGAACTTTGTCACCAACAGAGAATGGGAATGAATCACTAAATCCTGTATTTAATCCAACGCTCACTTCTTTAGTCGAGGCACTGTATCTAATACTATTGATTCCTATTCCATTTTGATTATTTGTTGGAATTATTTTTGGAGTTACATTATAAATTCCAAAGGTATTTTTTAAAATCTTAACCTTAGTATCTCCTACCTTATAAGACAAATCTACGTCATTAACTACCTTTCCAGTATAACCATCAACCACAACTAGTTTAGGAGCAATAGTATACCCTTTTCCAGCGGAAGTAATTCCAATTTCTCTAAATGATGAAAGTGGTTCAATCGTTAAAATTTCAGCTAAATTACAAACTGATCTTAATGTTTTGTCAGTTGGATAGTCAAATCCAATATCTTCTATTTGATTAGCGATTATTTTACCAATGTTATCGCTGGATGGATTAAGAATCGCTCCACTTCCAAAAGAAGATCTTATAGTAGCAACTCCAACTACGTTTGAATAACCACTACCGCCATACGTGATATCAACTTCTTTTATTGCGCCGAGAGCATTAGTTGATGTTGTTGAATATAAAAGTTTTCCTTCATCAGAACTATATGATAATTTTTCTGGTTTTTGTATTAAGTCATAGTTAAATGTTGATGTTGTTCCAACACCAGCAACAACAAATTCTCCAGAGTAAAGACTGTTGGTGACTTGAATTTGATTATAATTTAAAACTTCAGTATCAATGTAAATTTCTTTTTTATATAACGAAATAAATTCAGTGTTAATGGGATTAAATTTATAATATAAATTTTTTGGCAAATCACTAGTCACTTTCAAAGAGACTGAAGCGTTTATTGTTATACCAACACTACCAATTTTTGAAACTTCAAAATAGTCATTTTTTCCAGATGAATCAAAGTTATTTTTAAACTCAGAATCTTCATACAAATTTAATTCAAATGCTGAATAAAGGGTTGATCCGCTCAATGACGATAGTGATGAATCTGATAAATCAAATTTTACTGTATTATTTTTATAAACATTAATTGAGGGATTAATTAAAGATAATGTTCCACTAGAGATTGATGTTAAATCAACAATGGTTGGATTGAATTGTAATGCTTCAAATCTTGAATTGGAGAGTTTAATTTTATCTTTTGTAAATCTAATTACAAAATAAATCTGTTCATTAGAAAGTCCACCAACTGGAGATGCTGATGTGTAAATCACCTTATCGCCTGTAATAAATCCATGATCATTAATAGTGATAACATCATTAGTAATGTCAACATCAGAAGCAACGAAAGATTTGGGATTAAATACTATTCTTCTATTGTAATCATCGTATTTTACAGTAATAGATGTTGTAATCCCTGGATTTACTTCAACAAATATTTTATCTCCCAATAATAACCCATGAGTTGATGCAGTTGCTACAGTGACTGTATTTTTATTTGCTTCAGACAGAACAACGTTTTGTTTTACTGTTTTAAAACTATGATAAACTCCATTTCCTATTCCGGTAAAATATAGAAGTCCAGTATTAGAAGTTGTGCTCGCTATTCCAACAAATGTTCCCGTAGAACCTATGCCAATTTTATAAGTCGAGATTCCAATTAAGTCATTTGATATTTTACCAACATAAACAGTTGAAAAATCAGATAGTGCAAATCCTGTCAATGAATCATTCATGACAGTAATAGGATTACTGCCATTTGTATGATAGGTTAAAATATCACCTGTGTTTAATTTGTGATTTTTTAAATAAATTGAACGAGTTGGTATGAAAATCTGAGTTGATCCAGATCCTGGATTAGAAAAATATATAGTTGTTCCAATTCCAACGCCACTAATTGTTCCCACACCTAATGATTCTTGCGGATTGAAATAAATTTCACGATTTATTTCAAATTTTACTTCATTTTCTGGTAAAGAATTGAAAGTAAATTTCCTTGAATTTTCAACAATTTCTGTAGATGCTGTATGAGCAGATGATACCGTATTTTGTTGAGATCTAAGAATTCTGAGTCTAGAATTTTGAGGATCTACCTGAAGGACTTTTATTTTTTCAGATCCAATTGATAAAATATCGTTTTCTCTTATTGAAAAAATACTGTCAGTTAGATTTCCAAAAATATTAAAGTAGGTTACTATTCCGGTAACTCCTACAGTGCCGACTCCAGAACTTAAAATTAATTTTTCTGTTTTTACTCCAATATTAAATGAATTATTAATGTAATTAACTGAAGTGTTGAATCCAGATAAAGAAACTAAATTATTATTTAAAAATCCGTGTGGATTAGTAGAAAAAGCTACATAAGTTCCATTTGAATCAAAAGAAGTGATTTCTAGTTCAGATACTGTAGTTGTAGCGACACTAATATTTGTAACTATTTTTCCTAAAATTTTGGAGACTTTTGCTTTGGCTTTGTTTGAATTTATTTCAGTATCAAAAATAATAGCATCATTTATTTTATAATTTGTTCCACCAGTTAATATACCGACAGAAGTAATGCTACCTTTTGAGGTTTCATCTATATTGATTGTTTGATCTTTGAATTTGTTTGGTTGAAATAAAAAGTCATAATATGAATTATTTTCAGTCAAACTATATGGAGTGGTGTTTCTAAACCACTCATTTGTATTCAAATCATATTCTACTTGATTTGAATTTTTATCATAATTAAATTCATTTGGTTTTGATTTGAACGAATTTCCAATTAAATATGGGAAAACAGGTATTTTATACTTATTAAATGCTGTTGAGTTTTCAACGCTTCCTGGATTGATAGTGGCAAAATATGCATAAACGCCATTAGGATAATCTGGAGTTATACAAAAACGACCGTTATGCTCATCTAAGTCTCCATTATTTTTAAATTCATAATCTTCAACAAAAAATCCTGATGGGAATGGAGGACGATTAGTTTTTACAACAAGTTCATAACCAGATTTCATAGCGCGGAAATTGCCACCAGTTTTGGTTGAATAACCGTATGGACCATAAATTGGATTGCCGTCGTATGCCCAACCAATTATTGGAGAATGATATTGAGATATTACTTCTTCTCCATTTACTTTTTGTAAATCAAATACTCCATATTTGATTTGATTGTCTCCATCTTTACTATAAATTGATTCTCTTAGTTTTCTTGGTGCATATAAATGTGTATATTCAATCTCAAATTGTTCATTTCTAGATGGATTTAAAATCCCATCATCATTTGAAAGTATATTGAGATTTTTTTGGAATAAGTTCACCGTCCATCTTTGGATGTTCGCTGCAAATGAAGCTCCACTTCCACTAGGAATTACATCTATCCTTGTTTTATCAGCGTATCCAGATCCAGGAGATTTTATTCTGATTGATTTAATTTTACCATCTTTTATGATGGGTGTTAATTTTGCATAATTACCAGCACCAGAAACTAATAAGTCTGGAGGGGAATTATAACCGCTTCCTTCATTTGTTACTAAGACTTCAACTATTCTACCATTCTCTACTATAGGTAGTAGTTCCGCTGAAGATCCGCTTGATAGAGTGAACAGAGGTTGTCTATTATAGTTTATAATTTCTGAAGATCCATATCCAACTCCAGAATCAGTAATTTGTGCAGATTCGATCTGTCCTCTAAAAACTGGTTGAACTTTTGCATTAAAATTTTGTTCGGCAAAAGTTGTTACTCCTATTTCTCCAATTATAGAAACTGATATTGGTTCATAATTAAATATATGATTATCATTTCCAGATGATTTTAATGTTATAAATTGTTCCGTCTCGAAATAGAACAATTTTGAAGTTGATCCTACGCCAACACTTGAAAGTTTAAAATTATTGTCATCAACTTTTGTTACTACATAAGATGTTGATGAGGTAAGTCCAGAAATTTTTGTTCCCTCAAATGAATACTGAACAATATCTCCAGATTGATAATGATGATTAACAATGTTAATTTGATTTGATTCTGTTTTAATTCCAGAGGAAGAAACAATTCTCCTATTGTTTTGGTAGTTTGTTCCAGAGTCAACTACTACAATATTAGATACGATTTGTTTTTTTTCAAATGATTGTAATCTATGGACACCAATACCATAAGATGTTAAGGAAATTGTATTTAATCCAGAAATTGCATCAGATTCTGTTTTATAAAGTTTGACAGTTGATGTATCAATAGCTCTTACGTAATAAACCGAATCTGTTGTTAATCCTGATACTGCTTTTTGTCCATCTGTTTTATAAACTATTTTTTCAGAATTTCTGAATTTATGATAAGTAGAAAATCCTATTGTACTATCAGTTAGATTAACAAATGAAGACTCTGAAGTTGCATTAAAAGAAACTGAATGATCAATAAATTTTGTATTGACATCTGCTTTGGCTCCATAACCATTTCCACCAGTAATGGTTATGATTGGTTTTGAAACATAATCAAATCCAGAATCTACAATATCAATTCTTTCCAAAACTCCCTTTACTGAGCAAGTGGCGGTTGCATTTTTACCTGTTTTATCTGAAATTGATAAAATAGGTGGATTTATGATATCATAATTTTTTCCTTTGGCGGAAACTTCAATATCATTTATCTTTCCGTAATAAACAACATTTTCAGATTTATAGTTTAAAACTTCAACGCCATTAATTAAAATACCAGTTGTACCTGGACTTGTGATGTAATTTCCACTCTTATTTACTGGTGATTTAATTTCCCTAAGTAGATTTTGATGTTCTACTTTTTTATTATAAAAATCAAAAGATTCTAAAGTATTCGCAGTTACAATACCAGATACTGATATAAAATTATTATTATAAAGATTTGCTTGACTACTTGCTAATTTAAATTGATTTGGATTTTGTAATCTTTTTACATAAAAAACTCCATCTTGCATATTAGTAAATTTACTAGTATGCGTTGTAATTACTTCATCAGTTATTGTTGTGAAAGAATATGAGGTGTAATAAACGGCGTCTCCAGTATAATAACCGTGATCACTAACCCCAGGAACAGTAAATGTTTCCCCATTATAACTTCCATTAAGAATAATTTTTTTATCATAAAAATTTAATGCTTGATTATAATAATTTGGAAGTGATGAAGATGCAACTAAAAGATCTTGATTAAATTTTACATATGTATTTTGAACATTTGCTGTATAATTTTTTAAATAGGAATATGTGTTTAATGTAGAACTGACTTCTGGTTTTGTAGTTTTTCTTTGTACTGTATACGTAAATCCATTTGTTTTTATAAATCCTTGTCCTTTAATTGAAAAACTATTAGAATCAATAATATCACTTACGTAACAATTCTTGGAAACAGAAGTTGAATCAGTAATAGATAAATTATCTCCTATTTGAAAATTATGTTTTGTATAAGTAACAACTCTGTAAGTAAAATCTGAGATATCGACAAGTTGTAGAGTTTTTACATCGTATTTTACTGATACATTATAAATCCAACAATTTGTTTTTGGACTTGAAGTTGTAATTCCTAAAGATTTAATATTTCCAGTATCATTCTTAGAATAGTAGTAAGTATTATCATCAAATACTGTTTCTGATAAAACTGATCCTATTCTTAGATCAATCCTTGTTGTTGTTCCAATTCCAACATATCCATAAGCATAGACATTCAATCTTATGTCTTCTTTTGAGTTGATCGTTGAGATTACATTAGAAACTCCAAAAAATTGGTTTATTGATTTAGAAGTGTAAGAAACAATACCAATTGTTCCTGATGAGTACTTAAATACCAACTCTCCAGTTTTTGGAAAACTAACTGTTGAATCAACATCAATTATGCTTGATCCGGTTGATACTGAATTAATAATTTTTGTTTTTGGATGTGAAGAAAATTCTCCAAGAATACTTCCATCCACAGTAATATCTTTTGAATAATCAAAGTCAACACTTAATTTATAATATTCCTTTCCACCATAAGAAAGTTTTTCTACGTCAGTAATTGAAGCATACGCTTTATTAATGTTGTATTTTGAATATTCATCTTGGAATAAGGTTCTATTTAATAGTTGGAGGGGATTTCCAGATAATGATTCTACAACAATATCCTTCGTAATCCTATATTCAGCATCAGAGGGTCTGAAAAGATGCTGGCTAGGTTTAATTACTTCTACCTTTTCTCCATATAATGCACCAAAAAGAATTTGAAATGATGCGTCAGTTCCTTTTGTTTGATAAAAATCTTTTACTCTGGATATAAAAAACCTATGATTCAAATCAGAATCAAATTGTCTATTATCAAACCCTGGTGTAAATTGATATTTTATTTTCTTTAGAAATTCATTGAATAAAAGAGCACTCAAATTAGTAACTTTAGCACCAGATTCGTGCTCTGCAATTTCAGATGTAGAAAAAGTTAAAGTGTCAGTAGAAAGTGGATTAGTGTAAGATTTGATCCCACTAAAACCCCTTACACACCCAGTAAATAATGTTGCTGTTTTTCCAGTGTAAAGAATAATTTCATCATCAATTTGAATTAATCCATATTTTTCTGGAAATCCACTGATATTATTTGAGTTTAAATTTCTAATATTAATTTCAGTATCGAAAAACGATACATTAGCAGATAATTCTGTATAGTCCGAATTATTAGTAAGTGCTTCTAACTTAAGATATTCATCAATATTTTGTATTAAATCAACAGGAGCTCCTGGATATTCCTGAGAAATATAATATTGCTTTATAAATTCATTAATTAAGGGAAAATCTTCTCTAACAAAAGAAGGTAGTTGACTTTCAACTACGTCTTGGATTTTTACTCTTTTAAGATCTGTTGATATCATTTTATCTTACTAAAAGTCCGTTTGCATAACTTGAAGAAACTATGTAATTGGTTCCGGTTATATCATTTCCTGAAGAAATGTTATCAGGTTTTGTATTGATCACCGTTCTTGTCGAATCTAATTGCAAATATAAATCCTGAAGTCCAATTACATCATTTGAATATGGAGATGTTGAAATTTCTATTAAAGAAAATCCCTTATTAATTGCTGTGTTAATGATGTTAATAGGGAATAATTTGATCTCTCCTTTAACATAATCGATTGTTCCAACTGATTTTCTAACGATTTTTGGTTGGGATGGGGAGTTTAATTTAAATAAAAATACAGATCCAGTCTCCTTATCAGAATTAGGTATATCAGAAAGATATACTAATCCAGAGATTCCACTCACACTAAATCCAGAAGATTTAATGTTATAACCATTTTCATTTTTAATATGAAACCTATTACCAAAACAAATTTCATATTCAACAAAACTATTTAACACAACTCTAAGATCCCTTCTCATAATAATAGTGGTGATGTTAGAAGTTATCGCATCACTGCTATCATCAATAATTTTTAAAAATTTACTATATTTAAATCTTGCGCCAAATTTGTTCAACTCTGTTGATCTGGCATATTTTTCGATATTATTTGATACTATTGTTGTAATAGAATTTGCAGAAGGAGCCAAATTTGTATTATAATAAACATTTGATGTTGATTCAATATAAAGATACTTCAAATCAATAATTTCTGGAACAATACCAGCGACTGAATATTTTTTAATTTCTGATTTTATATTATCTTTAATTAAGTTTGATAGGTATACACCATTTGTTGGTTTTATACTAATGAAAACTTTACCAAATTGTGGAGGATTTAGTTCTTCTCCGCCAAAAGCAGAAATTGATTCTGTTTCCGGATAGATGGTAGGAATAATAGATTCATAATCTCTTGCGGTTACTGCTCTATTTTGTGATGCATATATTCTTGGAGCAAACTTTTTAATCGATTCAACGCTCTCTATACTTCTACCAGAAAAAGATGGTTCATTTGTTGTGATTAAAGATATTCCAGAAACAACAGATACAGATTCTCTTGGTGAAGTTATTTTTCCAATAAAACTAAATTGAGAAATATTATTAGCATCTTCTCCATTTGATACCAAATAAGACACTTGAATATAGTTGGGAAATCCCAACTTCTTACCAAATATTCCATCACCAAAAATAAGTTCATATCTTTCATCTTCTATTTCTTGAACCCAAAAAACTGGAGAATCTGGAGTGATATCAAATAAACTATCTGCTTGTCTATATTTTCTACTCACATCAGAAGATTGATTTGGTTTAACAGTGACTTTAATTGTCGATACGTCAATCTTAGAATTTGGAAGAATAAATCTTTGATTTGGATTAAAGGAATCTACAGTAAAGTTTGTGCTAATGTATGTTCCTTCATATACATTAATGTTGTCAAATGATGCGAAATTATTAACTACAGGAACTGTAATATCGTCTAAAGAGGAAAATGTATAGCTCTGCGATCCAAAGATGCTTGTGGCGCATACGGAACCTTTGTTTAGAGTTAATGTCTCTGGTTTTGTTGGATACGCAGTAACATCAACAAAGAAGGATATATTTGCTCTGGATGATTTGATTGATCTTGGGACATAACCAATATTACGTGCAAGAGAAACTACATTTTCTCTGAGAGTGGCACTATCAATGAAAACTTCATTCGACACCATATTGGCGTTATATGAAGTTATATACGTATTATACGCAAGAACATCAATTATAACGGATAAGTTAGATCCCTCAAAATCATAGTCAGTGAAATTTGAGTTGGATCTAAGGTAATCCTTAATTGATGTTTTTATCTGATCGAAATCTAGATTTGCGAAATTAACTAGTGGCATTATCGTGTTGGCTGTAATGCGAATGATAACTGTTGTGGTTGTGCTTCAATTCCGACAATAATATATACAATTCTGATATTAATTTCGCCATTATCATAATCTGGAGTTGCATCAACTGATATTAATTCAACTCTTGGTTCATAGTTATTGATTGTATTCTCAATTTCATCTCTTACGGATGAAGCAGTAATGTCATTAAGAGGTTCAAATAGTAAAGCATTTACTCTCGAACCGAGATTATTATCAAAAAATCGTTCACCTCTATTCGTAAGAACAAGATTACGTAAAGAACGAGCGATTGCATTTTCATTGGTGAGCGTAATCAAGTCATAAGACAGGGGATTAACCTGAAATGACATGCTAACATCTTTAAATGACTTGCTGATGCGCTCTAGAGGCATTGAATAGTATAATTCTACCTTATTTATTAAGGATTTTTGGATTCATAAAGAGGTTCAGTTCCATATTCCCAGTCAT
>Ga0194115_10004518_pt1 | contig 14915 bp, 11 predicted proteins | sample TA2MahsurfametaG_3_FD_148656 | JGI IMG/M metagenome (GOLD analysis project Ga0194115, IMG submission 148656) | Freshwater microbial communities from Lake Tanganyika, Tanzania - TA2015002 Mahale S4 surface | ecosystem: Environmental > Aquatic > Freshwater > Lake | place: Tanzania: Lake...
CTGCATGAAGTCGGGACATGGCGTCGTCCGGTCATCCCATCATGCTCGGCAAGAGTTCGTCTGGTGGATGCGTCGATTCAAGCCTTTGCTGCGACATTTACCTTGAAAGGCGGCGCAGAACAACACAGGGCTCTTCAAATGCTCGAGTCATTTCTCCCACCGCCACATATGCCTAACCAAAGGTCAGGATTGGCGGATCAAGGACGTCGAGGAAAGGTAGGTAATTTGTTTGGGTGGCAAGTTTTCACCCTCTGGTGGCGATGATATCCTTACTCTTTTCTCGTCGTAGCAGCACGATGACTCAGCAGCTGCTGTAAATATTACAGCGACGCTACTTGTCTGTCTGAAGGCTCTTCCGGTTTTTGAGTCCACTCACAACGTACCTATTCAGTTGGGGCCACAGTGGATGAACAAAGCGAAGGACGTCTTCCGGACGCTTCTCCGTTCGCCCTCCCAAGAAGTGCGTCGAGCGGCCGCTGAGGGACTTGCCTTTCTGTCAACCTTAGGCGTACGTGAAGATGCTCGTTTTTTGCAAAGTGCCGTACTCCATGATCTAGATGCTGTCATTCGGGGGACAAATGATCAAGAACAGGGAAAGCAGTTGTCCGTTGAGTCTATTTGTGCAGGACGATCCGCTGCGGTACTTGCGTTATCTTGTATGCAACGAACCGCCTACAAGATCCAACAGGAACGACGGACGCGCGCCCAAGAGCGGGGAAGTGTAGATAGGGGAAACGAGGACACCGAAGAGATTCTGCCTCTTTTTCAGATCCTTATCAAGATTCTCCCATCCATTACGATAAGGCCTACCGGTGGATTTCTTGGAGTTCGTGCCGTAGGGATGCACGCTTTCGGTTTGATGTTTTCGTATTCAAGCAAGATCAATATAGAAGACTTAAGTCCTCAGGAGAAGCATCTGCTCAAGAAGTTGATCGAACTCGTCGAAGACAACTTCTTGTCGGCTTGGACTGCGGCGTCAACGGAGTTCGACCATGGTACAGATGAGGATAAGCTCACGACAGAAGTTTCGTTTGTGGCCGTCCTGCTTCGCTTGATGACCTTCTTGACTCCTAAGCTGTCCCATCTGCATGGTGTGGACGATGAAGTTGCCCTTCGCTTTGCAAGGATGTCCGCGCTGGCCATCGAATGTTTCGGGTCCCATCCTACGGTAAGATTGGAAGCGATGGCGTTCCATGAGATTCTTTCGCAGCACCAGCACCTACTCCCAGCTCATGCGGGCGGCGTCAAGTATGATGAACACGCTGTGCTGCGATGTATTCCTATCTTGATGGAGAGCATCAGCCATCGCGAGTCGTTGCTCCATGTGAATCTGGATTCGAGCAGTCCAACGACCGGCATGGCTTCAAGAAAGTCACTGAGAGCTGCCGTAAAGGTGGTTCGCTTTCTTTCCGTTTCGAATGTTTTAGTTGCAGAATGGAGTGGGATGGAGATCATTGCTTTGCTCTTCGCAGCACTTGAAGAATCGATTGGATCGCAGACTTTTGCCGGAAACACTTTTCACCGCAGTTTATCGGCGCCTCGTGACTCTGAGATACTCTACAGGGCAACCGATTCCACCGCGCGAGAAATTTCTCAGGTTATGCGTTTACTTGTTCTTCTCGAACGAAGAGATTCATCGGATTGTTTACCAGTCCTGTTGCGGTACATTTTGCTCTCGCGATGCATCCTAACGGGAAAGACCGGGGCGAGTGACAATAACCAAGAATTTGATGATCAACGTTTCACCGTCGCTACAGTAGTACAAGCTGCAATTGATCGTGGCTACGAAGACGCATGCCCAATACTCGAATACGCGTCAACGCCTCGATGGCAAGTAAAGGTTTTGGCCATTCAAGTAATGACAATGGCACTAAGCGAGACGGCTCAAAAAGTTCTATCGGAAGGGAAAGGTCTTCGTGAGTCCATCGTTTTCAGTCCCAAATTGGCCAATATACAGTGCACGACAGCCTGTCGCGAAGCCCAAGGATCTAGCCCCCCTCCTTCTGTTTTGTCGCTACACATTGGCGCATTGGTTACAGTCGCATGTGGAATGGCCACCGCTACTGTGGATCAGGTCGAGTTGCGGTGCCTTCAAGAAAGTGCCATCTACCTGATTCGGCAAATAGTAGACTGTTTTGGCGATATCCCAGATCCCGATCAACAGGAATTTAAGGTACTGAATGATGACATTCCACAACTCTCGGCAGCCATAAAGAACGCCCTCACTGGCCCTGAGGACGACGCTGGGGCCAACACCTGCAGACTATTTTTCTCGGGATGTCTAGCGCTCCAATCATTTTTGAAAATGCAAGTTACTAGTGACAAGGGTGTCCTCAAGAGAATTTTTCGTCCCATCGTTCCTGAGAATTTGACGATGTTCGGAAAGGAGGATCCACTAGCCATGTCCGTGATCACTTCGTCGACTGGGGTAAACGAACCCTATTCCGATATTCGTGCGAATCTACTTATTCATATCGCGAGGCTACTTACCATTGGAAGCATCCCGGCATCTGAAAATGAGCTTCTAGCCTTGATAGAGGTCAAGAAAGCTGTAATTGGCGCCCATGCTGCAAGCCTCGCAATAGACGGGGCACGACTCGTGCTGCACGAAGGACTGACCTTGGGCGGTGCCGAGAATCGCAGTGATTTTGGTACCAGCCAAATCGTTCCATGCTTCTTGACAAATTGGAATGACATCAATGACTCCGTGAAAGCGGCTCTTGTTTCCTCCTGGCCAAAGCTCGCCTCTCTGGCCGTATCGCATCTGATAGACGCTCTCGACTCTTCAGACGAATTGGAGAAAGTGGAAGGATGGCTTCAGGAACTCGTTCCGATGCTCTTCGCTGGTCTTGGTGACGCCATTTCTGCCAGGTTCGGAGGTGAAGCGCCACGAGTGGTCAGTGGCTTCAGAAAGTCAATCAATACCACCGACGTTGCGACAGCATGTTTAACGGGTATCACTGCATTATCGGCAAGCCCTCGAGCTCTTGCTTTGTCCACCGAATGGAAGTCGTTGACAGAGGGATCTTTGTCGATGATTACCAAAGCAATTTTTGAGCCCGTTTTATCCGGCAAGTCGCAGCTCGACGCCGCAGGGGATGAAATCGCACTTATCGAGGCTTCATGTACCCTAATCCTTCGTCTCACGAACAATCCTGCGTTCAACACCAAAGAAGATACTCTTCTCTTAAACACAGTCCTCCAGCCTCTATGCTTCCTTGAAAGTAAAGAGATGGATATGTCCTCGCGATCATCTTCGGCAATTGTATCCACCTGTCTGACTGCCGTGGCCAAGACGTGTTCTGGTCGATCAGTACCCTCTGGTCTTGTCAAGGCTCTGATCAACGTCGTTCTGAAGATATCAGAAAGGAACGATGCCTTCAGCGATGTTCAATCAGCAAACAGAAAGCTTTTGATGGCGTGTCTTTCAGCTGACACCATGACGATCAAAGAGGAGAGTGAAATCGCTCAAAAATTGGCAGCGTCGAAGGACTGGGAAGGATGGTGTGGGATGGTAAAGGCTACTGGCGGTGCGGGTGTGGCGGCTAGTATCAGTATCATTCAGGAACATCTCTTGACCTGCGTATGCGTGGACGAACATCTTCCACTACTGAAATCGTTGCAACTATTGCTTCAGTCATCGCCAATACCTGGTGACATGGTCGGACGGATTATCTCATCGATGATCGCCGAGGTGATGGTAGTGTTCCATGCCTACGCAACGCTCACTATTTCGGCAGACCTCCGTGTTCATCGAAGCGTTGTATGTGCAGATAGTATGAAGTTCATACTGACGGCGATCCAACAAATGTCCAAGGATGGATCTCCGGAGGACGACGTAGCTGACTTCCTTCACATCCTCTTCCAAGTCATGACAGCATCGATTCGATACAATGGATTACCCAACAGTCCCGTACCTATCCCAGGGTGTTCTGACCCAGCATTGGGTCGAATGTGCGCACAGGCTATCACCCACATTGCCCGAGTCGTTTCGATCCCATTCAAATCCAGCATGGTCCTCTTGCAGGAAAATGATCGTGTTGTTTTGGAATTTGCGGTTCGCGCCGAAATGAGCGGTTACGCATCCGCTCCGACGACGGAAACAACGACGAAGAAGAAGCTTAGTTTGAAGGGATTTAAAAAGTAACTATTGTATGAACAACAACACCAGTGAGGGATATAAGCTATTAGTAGATATTAAAATGATCATGATACTGCCTTTCGAGCTTTATGCAATAGTTCTTGGATGGATGGAGGGAGACGTGATTCTGCAGTCTCCAATGTAGGGATTTCCACTTTCCCCGATTCATCCAAAAGTCGATTGATGACTAATTCTCCAATACTTTCTCGACCAGTCACAATCGAATCTAACCATTGATCGACTTGGTCACTATATCCACCCAACATTTCGACGATGCCATCAATGACTCCTGGAAGTTTCAATACTAATGGCGTTTCGAGGATACGTCGAAGATTTACAGTCTCCACGGTAGGCAATCTCGGTGTCGGTATAGGAAGATCCGCATCCAATATGATAGACGTCGCGGTGGGATCCATTTCCATCGCCTTTTTCCGTAAGACACTCCGTAAATCGGCATGTTGTTGTAACGCCTTTAGACCCTCTTCAAGGATTTCCAAAACGTCATCTTCTTCCACACAAGAATCTGGGGTAGATTCTCTCCTCCTCCTTTCCGACGAAGGAATAGCTTTTGATAAAGAATTTAAGGTAGATACGACTTCATTGAAGGCGTCACTAATACCCTGCCCAACGAATTCTTCCAGCTGCGTTGCTGTGTCTGGTAGTAAAGCCTGTACGAGGTAGCCTCCATCGACGAGTTTCGGGCGACGTTCGATACTGTCATGTGCCACCCGTACAAGTTCTTCCAAATCTGATATCCTTGCAGCTTCTGTCGGGATTATAACCGATGGGACTACCTTCTTGGGTACTACCTCCTCTTGAATACTTGGGACTCTTTCTGGGAAGCCAGACGACAGATAGGCCTGTAGGATTTGCCACCCATAGGTTTCCGCAGATTCATATATAGCCCTCAAATCGTCAATGGCATGATGGAACAACTCATCCAGTTCAGTGGCGACTGCAACCTCTGCAAGAGAATCTTGCATAAGCAAATTTTTCAAACCCTCAATAGGTCGGGATGCCTTTGGTCTGGGACGGACCGAGAAATTCAATTGTTCCAAATTCGCCTTCATTGCTTGTACACTCGTTAGCTGTTGCAGTACCTTTGTCAATTTTTCTTCCTGTAACCTCTCTAGCTCTTGCGCGTGTTGCTTAGCTTCTTCCACCCTCACTTCATGATTGGTCCACCACGGTTCTACATATGGTGGTGGCGTCTTTGCCTTCTTCTCCTTCTTCGGTACATTCTGAAGTTTGATCAACTTTCGTTCAGAGTCGGCCATCTTACGCTCATATTCGGCCTGATAATATTCCCTAGTCTGCCATCGATACATCAATAGGCAAAGAAAGGCTATGATGTAGATGACTACCCACGCCACAGCGGCTCTTTTAGCTTCACGGATGATCATTTCTTTCCGTGCCACGTCCTCCTCCTCAGTGGGCGGATCGGATGGTTCAAGATCCTCACGTAACTGTTTGAAATTTCTTTGGAATTCTCCCGGGACAGACCCGGAAGGACTGTGAGACATCATTTGTATATGCTGGATAGGTCTTGGATAGACCTTTACGACAGAGAGGAAGTAAGTTAAATGGTACGTTCTTGGGGCTTGCTTTGTTGTGCGAGAGGATGCCTGTATAAAACGGCGCATTGCGTTCGGTACAGTACATTGCCATCGTCCGAAAGAGATTGCGAGCTCCAAGCGAGTTCGAAATGCGTGCCACGTGGAAGTCACTGTGGGCCATCGGCAGGCTTTGTGATCTTTTCTAGCATCAACATCTGACACCAACCTCAGCCATCCCTCATCAGGGTGCACAAAGGGATAACCTCTAGCCGTCGACTGCAAACTACGACGACTGTCTCGATAGTGCTTTTGAATTTTGTCTTTGTTGACTACATCTCATCTTCTATCGACCCATCATGTGGGGTTTCTCATCTCTCCTTTGCCGGAATTCAGCAGTTGCATTCCTGGCGGCATCATCACCCAAGACCTATTCGACGACGACCAGCAGCTTATTCGCGACTCAATATCTTTTGAAATATGATTATATTCCAGATGTTTTAGAAAAACGTGGCCCGTACAGAGAAGGACATTTAGATTTAGCAAAACAACTCATTGCAGAAGGAGCCTGTTTGAGTGGTGGTCCGACAGGCGACGTCGGTATGACGGTCCCTACGGGAGCACTCTTTATCTTTACGAATTCGGATGCTGCAAAACGTTTCGTTGAACAAGATCCATACGTCACAGCTGGTATCGTTACGGCGCATTCGATTGTGGAATGGAATGTGGTTGTCCAAAAGGAATAGGAGTCTCGGCCTATGATGGAAACGGATGAATCTAGAGGCATGAAGAGTTAAGGAGGACCACATCCTGGTATTGTTCCTTCGCTGAAAGACGCAGATACCAGGTATCCTTCGGCGGACGATAGAATTTACAGAATGTTCAGGGACAATACTCCCGCACTAGTTCCTAGAAATGCCATTGATAGCTAGCGCTATCCTTTTTCTTATTCTTTTCCACTAGCAATGTCTTGCCATACCGAATGCATTTTACGGCAGCATTTGTGCATTCGCATGTAAACCTATCTGTTGGTTGGGTCATCTCTTTTTTCCGGCTTGAATGTTGGACTAGAGGCTTTACCTCTCCCTCTCGGGAAAAGAAAGCGCAATCCGTCCACCATTATCTGTAACATATGTATGTATCAATATTGCACGAAATCAGATGCATATGAATACGTAACTATGTACATCACAGTGACTGTGACGTGAAGTCGTCTGTTAAGTAGTGAGGTATGAGGTATGTTCGCACGAAGGCTATATATTACAGTGAAGAATGAATCGTCACATGATATCATATACTCCGAAAGAATTTGGCGGTTCGACACCCTACAGTCATGAAATGCTTCACCGAAGTCGTTCACTAGTTCAATCGCGACCTCGTTCTACCAATCGCAGGGGGGGTTAATTATGAACAAATGTCTGACAACCGACGGAAATTACTTAACGAATTGAAAGAGATGTTAGCTTTGTTGATGTAAGGTCTGTATATTCAGGGTATATCCTGTCACTGTCATCGTCGGATGTTGATACACGGTGGAAACTCCGCTTGTCGGAAATCTGACGCCATCCGAAACATGACGCGAGCCTGGTTTCCCCCCCAAACGTAGTAGTATTAGCGCCACTGGTCGACAGCTGGTGAAAGCAATGAAGCAGCTCTCCTCTCCGACGACTCATCTCGTTCTCTCTCTTCACCATAGCGAAAGTACACACCCTCCTCTCCTTCAAAAAAAAGGCAAGGCAACAAGGAGCCTCCGCTCCCAAAGCGGTAGGGTCTTGAATGATGATATCATCATCATCTCCCTTACGGACTGGGGAAATTGGGTGTAGGTTCGCCTTACCAACGGGTACACCAGTTGACGTTGACGCGAGTGGATCATCACGAGAACGGCTAGACCTCGTGGATAGGGAGCGGGATGTTTCGTGGTCAATACGATTCTTTGATAACCTGCACATGGACCTTCAAGAGTCTTCTCGTTGTCATTTGGAAGCAGGGATCCAGAAGTAAGTAACGTTCCGTAGAACTTGATGAGTCTTATAGCGCTCTCCTCCTCTTTACTCATTTCGCCTCTCCTTTTTTAAACTTCCGGAAGACAAGTGAAGGCTCTGTTCGAAGAAGAGTTCTGGAGGAACTTCCATACCAACACTACAAGCATGAAGCCTTTGACACTAGAAGACCCAAATTGGACCCCAGTGATTGGGATTGAATACCCCGAGATCAGGGACGTGTCGGGGCATTTTTGTCCATCCATGATTGTGATATACCGTAAGGCCTACCGACCGGGGGAACAAATCATCGTCGGACGATTCTGCCTACCAGTACGGCATGGCCTGTTCGAAGTCCTCATTGAAGCTCAAGACAAGGGAACTGCCTGGAGAGAGGCATCGGTCGTTGCTGACCTCTGCTCAGAGAGATTACTGACCACAGACTTGCTTCGAACGATGCTCAAGAGGCATCCGTTTGATGACGCCGAGTATGATGATCAGTTTCCTACTCATTGTCTCAGCCGTGTTCGTAGGGCTCTACAATGGTTCATCACAGAATCAGGACTAGTCGTGACCGAACCACCCGCTCCCTCAAGTCGATCGAAGCCGACCTCGTCTGGTATCACACTCGGACACCTCGGTTGCACGATTCGACCGCCACAGCGCTTCATGTTCTGCCCCAACCTATTGAATCCAGAATCGAACAAGCAAAGATTCTACCGCGCCACACTTGGAAGTGATGACGTGCGGATGCTTGTCGTATCTGTTTGGCACACACATTCTTATGCGCCCAACCTTCGAAAGCGAGGCAAGGAAAGCCTTCGACAGATTGCCCTCCATGGTGCGCAGCTCATCCACCGTTCGCAGAACTTCGGAAGAATACGTGTCACAGTCGAAGATGTGCCCGTGAATCGACGCACAACTTGGCGTGGAGCTTCCAGTGGACGGGACGCTATCATTACAGTCGTTGACTGTGAAGAGAACAGTGGTTTGCCTTGCCAGAACACGATAGGCTGGACGAGGGATGATCACTCTGATCTTATCCATCTCATATACTGTGCAGGTACACTAGGAGTGAACCATATGGAAGCTCGCAGCGAGCTGATCGAATGTCTTCTCTCTGTACGAAGAGTCTCCAACGGGTCCTCTTATGTCAGCGGAAGACGCCGTTCATCTCAGTCCATATGGAACGTGGACGTTGACACCGCGCAACTCCCCGAGACGACTCCATCCTCGTAAGCCTCCCATTTCTTTCATTTGCTACTCTTTCCAAATTCACCAGAGACACTATTTTCCCTAGAGCTTCGTCTACACTAAAGTTCTGTACACTATACAGTTGTAAATTAATGTTGATGTCAATGATCCATTTTTCTTGAAGTTCTCCCGTGTACGCTAGTGCAAGTTACTCAGGAAGTTTCCGTGGTATACGTACTTTGCTACATGGAATAAGTAGAAACTTAAGGAAGCTCCTGCAAAATATGTGCTAGGTGTGATTATACACTTCTGGACGTGCGATTTTCGCCAAAAACGGCACCCAGCCAAGCAACCAAATGCAGACATCTTTGATGTGATGGGGATCAGAATCTCTCCGTTGTCTATGAACACACATCCACAACGTCTATGGCATAGAATACACGCGACAATTGCACAGTCCTATCCTTTGGTATCCGGTTGTTCTATGGGCACATTATACGGGTGGGGGGGGATGGGGCGGGGTAATGTCTGACGCGCCTCCCTTCTTTGGTTTCTAAGAATCGGCCTGACAAGTCACCCATCATGCGAAATTCTAAGACTATTCCCAACGTAATGGGTTTAGCCCTGATCGTTCGACTTGAATTTGATGGTTCCCTACGTCCACCAAGAGACTTTGGATTTCCGACCATTCCAGCCAAGTTGGTAACATGCTCGTCTAGCTTGTCGATTGGACAGGACTCTTCGAATGATGGGGTTCTTTTTTCCCCGTTCGCCCTTGGTTGCCGTCGATTGGTACCAAACCTTGGATTGACATCTGCACAAACCGAATATGAGGGTCTGTTACTTGGTCTTGAATTTTTGAACGACCTCGAAAGTTTTACAGATCTAGTTTCTAAAGAGGAAACTAGCACCACCGAAAATTCATTGCTAATCATCGGTGATTGTAAGGCCGTCATCGACCAAATCAATGGAAAATCAATTCCAAGGAAGATGGGAACTATGCATGAACGATCGGTCGATATTATGACCCAGTTAGGGAATAAGTTTGACATGGTGGAAGCTAGGCATATCCCGAGAACTGAAAACATCCTCTGCGATAGTCTATGTGCCGATTTGATGACCGTCATTGAATGGCAGGAGTACAACGATTGCCAAACTGAACTATGGATGTGCCACGATGAACCATCCAAGACGAGCGCAGGTGACGTCTATACTCGCTACCTGAAAGATGAAAACAAATGTCACATTCCGTATTCAAAACGACCATCGCTATATCAGTCGATGGTGTCTCTTAGTCGGACTATGGATGAATTCGATACTCTCGTTGAAGTTGGAGAACGACGCCTGAAAGAGTCTGCCCTAACAGGGAACAAGGACATGGCAAGAGAAGCTATTCAGAACCAGATTGATGGATGGAAAGGACTTGGAGATACCAAAAAAGTTGAATTCTTGAGTCGCAAACACCGATACCTTCTCGCGAACCCGATGGAGGATGACTCATCGAATGATATCCTACCACGTGAGATGGCGAGTCTCCTCGGTGCTAATCCAATTGAGTGGAAAAAGGAATGGTTGACTGGTTGTCAATGTCAACAGCTGGTGGAGACCTTCCGTACCCGTGCGATGTCGCAGAAATGGGACGAAGGTTCTTCGACCTTGTGGGTTACTCGGTGTCAAGATCACCATTGATGAAAGGGGGAAAACTTCATTCGGGAACTCTCAAGTACATGACTCTGATCCAAGTTTGTTTCTCCCCAAAAAAGGGGAATTGTGTCAAACTCTAGTACCCGAACACATATTGATCTTCAAATCCTAGTTGATCCGTTTCTCGGTGAGTTCGTTTCGCCGAAAAGGCGGCTAGGATCCTCCTGTCACCACGATTGGACTTGATCCTTGATGACGCCGACGACGAAGAAGAAGAAGAATCTCCATCTTTCCACATTAATGTCCCATGTGTCATCCAAGCTTTCCGTCCCAACGTTTTTGACCGTACATGTCGTCCCCATACTCGACAGGAAAGTTCCAGTACCGACTCGTAGTTTCGATGATGATGATGATGATGATGATGTAACCCAGATTGAGTAGATCCCAGAGTCCTACTACGAGGAAGGGACCTTAGGGATAATTGATCGTAGAATCTATCAGTAATACAATATGGATTCGAAAGAACATCCCAATATCCCCGGACTATGAGATGCTGTTCCTGTTTCTTTTCGTCATAGTCATTTGTTGACTTCTCTTTGGGTTGCAAAAGAAAGGTCCCGTCTTGATATAGAGAAAGTGAACAAGGGAGTGATGACCCCCAAGGTCTTCGTTTCACACCTATGTATGGTTCCTTCTTGATTTGTCTATTGGTGGTTGATGATGATTTTGATGTTTTCAGAGGGAAGATACGATTCTGTGGAGAAAAAAACCAACCACCACGTAATTCTAAATCCCATTCTCCAATGATTAATTCATGTGCATTCCAGACCTTGGAAAATACTACATCCACACAATTCGTAACTAGAAAGAGCATGATGATGAGATTCCAACGGGTATGATGAGAAATACTTTTCATGATTTTCTCTCTCTTTTGTTTTGGGGGGGGTGGAGGTTCTTTGGGCGGTGCAATGAGAGTTTGTCGAGGGTTGGCTTTCCTGTCGTTGGCGTCGTTGGTTGTGATGCCAAAAACATGAAGCAAAAAAAGAAAGGGTTGGGAATTGGGAGGTGATGTCGTCTCCACACGGAAGGATTTGATTGAGCTTTTAAAGATACGATCGTTCTAGTCATAATCTAGCAGCTGTCAAAGTCGACCAAGAATTTCGCAGAAACACGGCGGCAGCCAAGACACCGTTACCCGTGTCATACGAAAAAGGGCTTCGCATTTCTTCTTTTTTTTGACTTCGCATCCCCGTTCGGTTCCCACGCATCGGTCTCGACCGACACTCGGAGAGTCAAGTCTCTCTGTCATTCAACTTCCTGATCGGAACACAACAAGAGTAACAACAACAACAAGATAACAAACAGAAATGATGTTTTCAACACTATCACGGGCCACGACACAGAGGCTACAAAGTCCATGGATCCTTTCTCAGCTCCGAGCACCTGTCCATGTCACGACGGCGGAACGGATTTCCTCGCATTGTTTCTTTTCAACTGCCTCCCAAGAAAGTAAGGATCCGTCGACTATCCTTCATCGAGATCCTTCCTTAATTAAACTTGAATTTAAAGAACGACTTGCCAAGGAACGGGAATTGGCCCAGTTGGGAGGTGGAAAGAAAAGGATACAACGACAACATGAACGTGGATCCCTATCGGCACGGGAACGGTTAGACCTACTCTTCGACGTAGGGACATTCCAGGAAATCGATCAACTTAAGGCACATCGTTGTACGGAATTCGGTATGGCAGATAAACAATTTCCAGGTGATGGGATTGTGACAGGTCATGGCCTTGTCAATGGACGACATGTATATGCATTTTCTCAAGGTAGGAGTCACAAATGCATGATCATTCATGCGTCGTGTCGAGACGTTGTGAATGCTTGAGATGGACAGCTGACGCTTCATCTTGTCCCCCCAAAAATTATCTCCCTCTGTCTTTTCTGTTTCACAGACTTTACCGTTCTAGGAGGGAGTCTTAGTGAGACACATGCTCAAAAAATGGTCAAAATTATGGAAATGGCGACACGGGTCGGTGCACCCCTAATTGGGTTGAATGATTCTGGTGGTGCACGGATTCAAGAGGGTGTCGATTCGTTAGGTGGATATGCAGATGTCTTCCAAGCCAATGTCGATGCTAGTGGTGTCATTCCTCAAATTTCTGTCATTATGGGACCGTGTGCCGGGGGGGCAGTCTATAGTCCTGCCATGACAGACTTCATTTTCATGGTCGATGATACATCCTACATGTTCGTTACTGGACCAGATGTCGTCAAGACTGTTACGAATGAGACTGTTACGAAGGAAGAATTAGGTGGAAGTAAAATCCATACAATCAAGTCTGGTGTCGCACATGGTCGTTTCCCCAATGATGTTGCCGCCATGCGTGCCATGAGACGTCTCCTGGACTTTTTACCCAGTTCGAATGATAAATCGACACTCCCTATCAAGGATGTTACAGATCCTGCAGATCGATTAGTACCAGAGGTGGATCGATTAGTTCCCGATGATCCTAATACTCCCTATGATATGAAACATGTCATTAGAGCTATCATTGATCATGGTGACCTATTCGAAATCATGCCGGTATGTTCATGACGAGTCCTACAACGATTTTTATTGTTTTGATTCCTTTTTTCCTCACACAAGACACATCTTTCGTTCTTTTCTTTCTTTTGTTCGTCGGGAAACCACAAAAGGAATTCGCACCAAATATTGTCACTGGATTTGCTCGGATGGAAGGTCATACAATCGGTATTGTAGGGAATAATCCTATGGCTCTAGCCGGTTGTCTCGATATTGATGCTTCTATCAAGGCAGCTCGATTTGTACGATTCTGTGATGCACAAAATATCCCCATCGTCACAATGGTCGATGTACCGGGATATATTCCCAGCCTGAAGGAATCGGTGGAAGGTATGATTGTTGACTCTTTTTCCATAAGTCCCGCGTTGGTTTCGGTTGTGTTGGTTCTCTAAACCCTTATACTGTTTCCTCTCAAAACGCAGGCATTATTCGGAATGGAGCCAAACTACTCTTTGCCTACGCTGAAGCGAGTGTCCCCAAGGTGACTGTCATTACTCGCAAAGCCTATGGGGGAGCCTATGATGTGATGGCGAGTAAACATCTTCGAGCGGATGTCAATTATGCCTGGCCAGGAGCTGAGATTGCTGTTATGGGTGCCAAGGGTGCTGTTGAAATTTTGTATCATGGGCATGATGACATTGAAGAAAGGACTGCCGAATATACCTCCCGATTTGCAAATCCATTAGTCGCCGCTCAACGTGGATTCGTCGATGATATTATTGATCCTCAAGATACTCGACGATTGATTTGCAATGATCTACGTATCTTACGAACGAAGAAAATGCCTGAAATCTCCAAGAAGCATTCCAACATCCCTTTGTAGTACTACTACTAGGTGGTCCATTTTCTTCGTCAGCATTCATGGTGATTTTGACAGCACGATCTCAAGACATTGCCGCACAGATGATGACGATGGTGATGCTGCCAATTTGAATTCTTCATACAATAGAAGTCACGGGAGAAAAAAGCCATAGTTGTACATGATCTAGAGTTCAATCCATAGTAGTTGCCTCATTGCCTTGTAGTATAGACGAATCGTCTCCAAGTAGAAACACCTACCACGACCATCCGTGGAGCTTGTGACTGTCATTCTCCGCGACATTGGCAGTCTGTAATAGATTGTGATCTGGGCCATCTGTATAGATGAGATATTCCATCTCAATTCTTTCTAGAATAAGTATACTAACACAAGATGGAAGAATGATCTACTATTCTAGGATGGAATCGAATTTACACCTACTACCAAGATTGTACCTCATTTTACAGCTACGGTCGGGAATCGTCCATTTCTACTAGTAGGTCGTAGGAAAACACCAATATACGGTATACCTTGTGGAGTTGGGTAATCAGACAGAAAGGTACCCGTATGCTTCGTCAACAACTTGTATCACCTACACTAGAAGAATGTACAAACCCTGTCTGACTAGAGAGGTCGTATCTTTGATCCGTTTTGACAAACAGGCATATGAATATCCTATCCTTTCTTTTCGGGTGGATATGAATATACTTATCATATATATGTTTTCTAATTAGCACCGATCCGCGATCACATTTAGGAAGCGTTATTGCTGAGCTGTCGGCATATGAAAAGAGAATCCAGGTTCCAGGAACGTATGCAATCGTAAGCAAGTACTACATTTAAGTGGCATTCACTTGGCCTTCACAACCGATTGTCCATTCGGAAAATATGGTGACCAGAGTATGGGTTGGAGCAACATTCCCCTTGCTTGTTTGCTTATTTGCTTGTTTATGCTTGTTTATAGTTGACGAACTTTGTTCCTCCAACATCACAAACCGAGCATATATATTTGGATCC
>Ga0194115_10004521_pt1 | contig 14909 bp, 22 predicted proteins | sample TA2MahsurfametaG_3_FD_148656 | JGI IMG/M metagenome (GOLD analysis project Ga0194115, IMG submission 148656) | Freshwater microbial communities from Lake Tanganyika, Tanzania - TA2015002 Mahale S4 surface | ecosystem: Environmental > Aquatic > Freshwater > Lake | place: Tanzania: Lake...
GTACTTTTGATTTACCTACACTACATCGTCACGCAGTTGGGTTTGATAGATTGTTCAATGAACTAGGACGCACCTTTGCCAATAGCAAGGCAGACAATTATCCACCACACAATATTGTAAAAATTGACAAAAATCATTATGCTATCCAACTTGCAGTTGCTGGCTTTAGTGAAGACGAATTGGACATTGAATACAAAGACAATGTTCTCACGATTCATGGCGAACAACGGCAAAAAGATGAGTACGAATACCTGCATCGCGGTATTAGTGCAAGAACATTTGCTCGCCATTTTACTTTGGCCGACAATGTAGAAGTCAAGGGTGCTACAGTAATTAACGGTATCCTGGCAGTCAGCCTTGAACATATTGTTCCTGAAGAACAAAAACCCAAGAAGATTGCAATTACTTTTGCTAAGTAATATAATAAAAGTAGGGGGATTCCTCCCCCTACTTTCACCTACAAGACTATGAGCAAAACAGATATTGTAGTAAAACCACGTATTCAAGCCAAAACAAACATTCAGCCACCCAGTTTGTTTAATGTTATCTATCTCAATGACAATGTTACCACTATGGAATTTGTTGTTGAAAGTTTGAAAAATATTTTCCATCATACCGAACAAACTGCATATGAGATAACTTTGAAAATTCATGAAGAAGGATCAAGTGTAGTAAGCACACTACCATATGAAATTGCCGAACAAAAAGGTGTAGAGGCTACTCTGCTAGCTAGGAACAATGGCTTTCCACTCAACATAAAATTAGAACCAGCCTCTTAAATGATATTCAATAAAATTCGTGAGCTTAAGGACAAAGGACTTAAGATTGGGATTACTTTTTCGACTTTTGATTTATTTCACGCCGGACACGTGGCAATGTTGGCAGAGGCTAAGAATCACTGCGATTATCTTATTGCGGGGCTGCAAACCGACCCCACACTTGACCGTCCGGATACGAAGAATCCACCAGTACAAAGTGTCGTTGAGCGCCAGATTCAATTGGCAGCATGCCGCTATGTGGATGAAGTGGTTGTATATCAAACTGAGCAAGACCTAGTTGATATTCTTTTGACCCTGCCCATTGATGTGCGTATACTAGGCGTTGAGTATGCAGACAAACATTTCACTGGCGCAGAAGAGTGTAACAATCGTAGAATTGAACTGGTGTATAACAAACGCGATCATTCATTTAGCTCAAGCAGTTTGCGTCGTAGAGTAGCAGCGGCCGAAGCTGATAGAGCCGTAGGGAGTCAATAATGGATGCAATGGTTGACATCGAAACGCTGAGCACCAGGCCATGGTCGGTTATCCTCACAATGGGTGCAGTAAAGTTTAATCCCTGGGAGTCGGATGTAGATCAGACTAGAGGTTTATATTTAAAGCCGGATGTTGATGAACAGTTGGCCATGGATAGACACGTTCAAGATGAAACTGTGACCTGGTGGGGCACACAAACTGACGAAGTCAGAGAAGAAGCCATGGGCATCCAAGGGCGCATAGCTGTTAACGAAATGTTAGATCAACTCAATCGCTTTTTGGTTGGAGTAGACAACATTTGGTGCCAAGGACCGGCGTTTGATATTGTCATACTAGAGGATTTATACAGACAATTTGGTCGCCCGACTCCCTGGCAATTTTGGCAGATTAGAGACAGTCGTACTTTGTTCAGTGTACACGGTGATCCTAGAGACAAAAACAGGCATGGTGCTCACAACGCCTTGATTGATTGTTATTATCAAGCTCGAGCTGTGCAGCATATATACAACACAGTAGGGATTAAAAAACGATAATGGACATTATTTTTAACAGACAAGTAGCCGAAGAGCTCAGTGAAAGATATACAGTTCTTGAACTAGAACCACACGATGTAGAAGGACAAATATTAGAAACATTTTGTGTAGTCCCGGGCGATCAAATTCCATTAGAAGAAGTAGTACGACTAGATCACTGGAAGAAACTTCACAATACATTTGTCCAAGCTAACAAACAAAAAAACGCCAAGCTGTGTCACGATCTACGCCCTTACCTTAAAGGCAAGTGGGGCGGAGAACTAGACGAATTTTATGACATAGTTTGTGGTAGATTTGATTATAAAGAAGAAGTATAATACGGGTATTTTATCATTGTCTACCACAATGATATATACTATATGAACAAAATTTTAACTGCCATCTTACTGGCCACTATTGCGCTGGCAGCTACAGCTGAACCAAGACCTAGAAAAATCCAAATGATGTGTGGTAGTTTTGAAGATGTTGAAGTTACCATGGACAAATATGGCGAAACGTTGATTATGGCTACGCAATCCCCTAACGAACAAACTGTTAACTTGGTCTATGCTAATTTTGAAACAGAAACTACTAGTTGGTTCCTACATGATTTAAACACCAACGAATATTGTATGGTAGGAGTTGGAAAACGCATTTATATACCAGATGAGAGTCCACTTAAACAAGGTGCTACAATCGGAACAAGAATAATTTACAAATAACCTGGAAATTCCAGGTTTTTTTATGACTGAAGGATTTGAACTATGAGTTGGTTCGCACATCGTCCTCCTAAACATCCGCCTAATCCTGCACCAGTTACTCCCCCGCGCAGAATGTAGCAGTTATCTAGTAATAAATTTTTATACGCTTATTGGTAAGTATTACTAAGTTCGATTAGTATTGGTTCTTCAATAACACAATAACGGAAACACAAATTGAACCAATTAGCTGTAACGAGCTGTACCAGTGATGGGTCCGAGCTATGGATCCACTAACACTATTTGCCCTGGCTAATGGTGCTGTACAAGCCGTAAAAAAAGGCTGCGAATTATACAAAGAAATAGCCAGCGCAGCAGGCGATGTTAAAGGCATCATTGCAGATCTGGACGCTCAGTTTGGCGAAAAGTTCAGAGACCGTAAACCTACTGTTGCTGAGAAGAATCAGTACATACAGGAAAAGAATCGCATCATCGAGCTCAGCAAAAAACAGCCCGATGATGTCTACACACAAATCGGCGAAGAATTAGGCACATACTTTGAAAATTACGCTTATTGCAAAGCAATTTTTGAGGAGGAAGAAAAACATGCCTATGACGTTTACACTGGCTCCACAAGTATTGGCAAACGAGCATTACAGCGTGTGTTGATGCTAAGTCGACTACAGGCCATGCAGACAGAGTTACGAGAAATTATGGTATATCAATGTCCTCCAGAATTGGGAGATTTGTATACCAGAACCGAAGCCATGATGGAACGTATACAGAAAGAGCAGGCCATAGCTTTACAATTACAGCGAGCACGTGATTCCATAGCAGCAAATAAAAGGCAAAGAAGAATTGAACATATTAAATGCAATGCTTACAAATACGGCATAGCTATTATTTGTACCGTGTACGCTATTTGGTTGAGTTGGGCAGTGGTACAAGTGAGAATGGAAGTAAGTCCTGAACTAGGACGTTGTTTGATTCCCAAAGGCACGTGGCCTTATGAACATTACAATAATTTAAAATGGATAGATTGTGATCCAAAATAATCAAGTTAAATATACATTCAAGGCCAACAGTGGTCTAGTTATTAGAATGCATTTTGAACATAATTACAGTGTACAGGACATTTGTTTAAGAATTAGATATCCCGAAACTGTAGTAGAAGAAATTATAATAAGACACTTAGAAAAAAATGACAAATCCAGGAGTAGTTAAGGCTGTATTAGAATTACATAAACAAGGATTTTCATATCTAGCTATTGCTAAGTCTCTTAATCTACATATAAATGACGTGGTGGAGATCATAAATGAATACAGTTGATTTTTTAACTTTAGGTCTAAGAATATTCTTTTGGATAGCAACAACTCTGGCGATTGGTCAAGGTAGCTTGTTTGCAATTATATTATGTTTGATAGGTTTTTTGGTCATAGAAAAATTTATCGAAGACATACAACACGAACGAGGTTAATTGATGAAAAAAATAATATTTGCATTTTTAACAATCCTGTCTGTTGGATCAAAGGCACAAGAATTTCAATTGTCAATTACAGAAAACAATCAAATTATTTACAATGAAGCTGTTTGGCAGCAAGCGGCACAATCTAATATATTTCAATTGTATGTACACAAAGCTTCATTGAATATTCGTCAACGACAGGTTCCTGTATATTCAGTAACTGAGTTTAACGACCCGGCTGGACAAAAATATGAAATGTTGGAACAACCTGTATACAAAATTTATACTTTTGGACTATTAGATTGCCAAACTGCTTTATTTAACATTATAAATCATTGGTTCGTTGACAAAGACAACAAAATTGTTTACAATGATGTAAAATCTGTTGGCTCTTATATAGTTGATATGAGCGCCAACAATACTCCTCGTAACGATTTGTATCGTTTGGTTGGCAATAAATGATAAAACATTTTCTATTAACAGCAATCATAATGATTGCAAGCAGTCCTGTTTTTCCTTCAAATATTTTAGCAAAATCGTGGTTGATTGCTGATGGCAACGGTAATATATTAGAATCGGAAAATATAGAAATACAACAGCCTATTGCTAGTATTACTAAACTCATGACAGTGATGGTTATACTAGACGCAAACGAGAATCTTAATGATCCAATAAAAAAAAGATTCAAAGGCATTGTTGTTAATAAATCTCAATTGATTGATTTAGCATTAATTCAATCAAACAATCAAGCTGCAAATTTGCTGTGCGAACTGTATCACCGGGGATATAGTAAATGCATCGAAGATATGAATCGCAAGGCTGAAATTTTAGGCATGCGTGATACAAGATTCGCAGATAGCTCAGGATTAGATAATAGAAATGTGAGTACTCCTAGAGACCTAATAAAATTATTACTGGCAGCAGAGCGTTATCCAGAAATCGTGCATGCCAGTAATCAATTGGTAGGCGAGCTAGTAAATCACAAAAAAAGAAAAATTACTAAGTGGAAATTTAACAACACAAATCCACTGGTCGCTAAATATAACGTAATTGTAAGTAAAACTGGTTATGTTCGAGCCAGTGGCGGCTGTTTAGTTATGAGCGTGATAATTAATAACCAAAAAAAACTATTTGTAGTTTTAAACAGCAACACTACACGAACGAGAATCCATGACATGAAACAATTAATTTTATCCTATGCTCAATGACTATCTACAAAGCTCCGGACTGGTTATATAAACCAGCCAAAATTAATCAAACTATATATCCGCAAATCCGTAACGAGTTACTACAAATTTTTAAATATAAATTTAACGGTACTCCATTCAATTCCATCAAAAGTCATTTTGTAATTCCTGCGCCAACAAAACATGTCATTGACAATTGCCCCTTTTTAATGCAACAATTGACAGAATTTGGACTTGCTGATAGCTTTTTATCCTTGGCCATGATTGTAGTCGGCCATGATAACAATTATCCAATACATGTTGATACAATTAACGAAGGATTTATGAGCATAGGATTAAACATTCCTGTATTCAATTGCGAGGATTCACATACAGCATGGTATGACGCAGAAATTTTATATCATGACGCATTTAATGGCTATATAATGGAAGCAAAATGGTTTATTACTGCCATTCCGTGTAATAATTCTAATGCCATCGAGATTGATAGGTGTAACGCCAATACGCCCCATTGGATAAATGTAACTAAACCGCATAATGCAATTACCATGCGATCTGGATTAAGAGTTAACTCTTCATTGAGATTTGATAAAAAAATCTTTGAAATGATTGATGATGGCTCATTCGATAAAAAATGTATACTATGAGTAAAATTCCAACTTGGTTATATAAACCTGCCAATTTGAGTATAAAAGAAACTAAATTAATTCAACTTGAATTATTGGGATTCTTAAAAGAATGGTGCCAGCAAAATAATACTGATTTTTTGTCCTTGGGCACCCAATTTATGCATATAAATTTTCGAGATTCGTTTTTTGAAACACTTTGCAATTTACCAACTTTGAGTGAGATTTTATCTCGAATGCAAATTAAACAATCGCTAATAAGTGTAGGTTTTATTATTGTAAACGAAAACAAATATTTTCCTATACATATCGATTATTATGATACAGAATTTATGAATGTTGGATTAAATATTCCTGTTCTAAATTGTGCTGGTTCAAAAACAGTATGGTATGATTCAATTCCCGACGACAACGACGAAATGCCGTCTTATATCGGAGAAGTTACCAAAGTCAGCGCGGCAGTTGCGGTAAAATGTATACAGAACAATGTTAAAGAAATTGGATCATGTGATGCAAATAAATCACATTGGATAAACATTGCTGTGCCTCACGCTCCCAGATGCAATCATTCAAAATTAAGAATAAACGCCTCATTAAGATTTAATACTTTGGAAAATAATTTCATTGATAGTGAAATATTTGAACAACTTATGGTAGAAAAATCAGCTTAGTAAGTTTCGTTTAACGCGATCAAAATCTACTAGTTCAACCGGTAATCTGAATCTTTCGCTCAATGATAAATTATATATTTTAATACAAGATTCAAAATTATCAACTAATTCGTCAATTATTATTTTTTTAAATTTTGTATAAAAATGTCTGTGATTGTATTCTAAAATTGTACTCATTTCGTTATGCATGTTTTGAAGTTCCACTGTTGACAGATTACATAATTTTTTAATTTCTTTGACTATCATGGTTAGGCGTTGATCGGGATCGCTTTCCTGATCATAACTTTCATCGATCCATCTATCAAAGGTTTGAAATCCGTATGATTTTAAATATTCAAGATTGCCCGGAGCCGACACTAGAATAAAAGGTCTTTTGGTAACAATAGGCTTGAATATTTTTTCAGTTAAGTGCAATTTATCGTCGTAAAAATTAGTTTCAGTAACAATGCTCCATAATGCCTTATAATAATATGTAGGAATTTCAGCACTGGCAGAGTTGTAGTTAACATCATCAATGACCAATGATTCAGCAACAGGCCATAAATTTTTCATCACATGTTTTTTACCAAAACTAGATAATCTTGAGTAAACATTATTAAAAATTTCCTCTTTTATAATAGATTGGGATAACAATGGTGCCGAAATCATGCCATGATCCAACAGTCGATTTTCTTGTAGCATAGAAAGCAATAACATTCTGTAACTTCGGTTATCTTTAATAAGGTGATTAAGACAGATAAATACTTTGGAAATTCGGTAATTGTTTACATTTTGTATATATTGAAAATCTCTAAACCAATCAAGTGCTGCAAATCCGTGAAAAAAGAAATACCAATCTAAGAATGGTTTGTTCCTTTTTAACCATTGTTTTTTAAGATTGCTTTTTTCTGAATTGGCAAAAATTTTTAAATTTACATCATATATAATTGGTCCGTGTCCCGGAAATTCACAATCATGCCAATCTCTACACTCGTTGGTACCATAATTAAGATTAACATTGGACAAATCAGTTAGATCTTTAAGGTTAAGAGGCTCTTCATACCAAAAAACACAGTTGCCGTTAAAATCATATGAATATGTTGGATTGCATGTATTATCGATGAAATTTATAACATCCGTTGAATAATTTGGAAAATAAAATTGAGGTATGATAAACAGAGGCTCTAATAGATGCTGTTCTAAAAACAGTTTAAAATTAGTATAGGAAATCATGAATGAAACAAATTGGATTTATTGGTATTGGTAAATTGGGTATGCCCTGTGCAGAAGCAATGGCAGATCATTACAGTGTTACTGGCTATGATATTTACCCAAAGTCTAGCAGTAAGATTAAAATATCTGACAATTTGCGTGGTGCAGTTGTTGGTAAAGATATCGTATTTGTGGCTGTACAGACTCCGCATGATCCGGATTATGATGGATCCAAACCTATCACACACCTACCAAACAAAGACTTTGACTATACCATAGTAAAAAATGTATTACGAGAAATTGATGCATGGGCTAGTCCCGATCAACTGGTTGTTCTTATATCCACTGTGCTTCCAGGCACTGTGCGGAGAGAACTACGTCCGTGTATAACCAATGCCAGATTTGTTTACAATCCGTATCTTATTGCCATGGGCAGCGTAGAGTGGGATATGATCAATCCCGAAATGGTTATTGTAGGCACCGAAGATGGTAGCGAAACTGGTGATGCAGAACAGTTAATAGATTTTTACCAACCCTTAATGCAAAACAATCCCCGTTATGTTGTAGGCACATGGGATGAAGCAGAATCAATTAAAATATTTTATAACACATTTATTAGTACCAAAATTGGTCTAGTTAATATGATTCAAGATGTTGCCATGAAAAACGGTAACATCAATGTTGATGTAGTTACTGATGCGTTAGCGAATAGCACAATCAGAATAATGAGTCCAAAATATATGCGAGCCGGAATGGGAGATGCAGGTCCTTGTCATCCTAGAGATAATATTGCGTTGCGATGGTTAGCAGAAAATTTACATCTTGGGTATGATATTTTTGATACAGTCATGCATGCCAGAGAACAACAAGCACGAAATTTGGCTCGATTCCTAAAACGAATTCAAGTAGAAAAAAATTTACCTATCTTTATCATGGGAAAAGCATACAAACCAGATGTTGACTATTGTGATGGCAGTTATAGTTTACTAATGGGTCATTACCTTGATGAATTACAGGCAAAATATTTTTATATTGATCCGTTAACCGGAGATAATCCGCCATTTCAAAATGTTCCGGTGATTGTATTTTTAGCACATAACAGAGAAATCACATACGGATACACCGGTACACAAAGCGGCCAAGAATTTTATTGCAAAATAGATCCAGGTAGTATTATAGTAGACCCATGGCGCAAATATCCTATAGATAGTAATCTTTATGACGTAATACATTATGGCAACACAAGAATACTTTAATATCGCCCCATTTTGGGACGATGAATATAAAAGTTTAAATTATATAAAAGAAAAATTCAACGACCCTAGTACACAAATTGAATGGGAAGATGCTGGCTTTACAGGCCCATTTGGTGGGTGGATGTGTGATATGCGTCAACCACAACCAAGTTGGAACCAACAGTTTATAGATTTTTTCATCTCCCTTGGCTGGCAAAATATTGGAACCAGTTATTATCGTATGGATCCTGGAAGCTCGCTGCCCGAGCATGTTGACACTTACAAGCGATACATTGAATTATTTGATTTACAGGGACAGGAAAACAATATACGTAGAGCTGTAGTATTTTTAGAACCGTGGCAATCAGGACATTACGCCGAATGTGACGGAGTGCCTTATACCAATTGGATCACTGGGTTTACCTTGATGTGGTCATGGAATGCACCACACATTGCTGCCAACTTGGGCATGACTCCTAGATATACATTGCAAGTTACTGGACATATATGATTCATAGTTATAATGAATGGGATCCTTTAAAGGAAGTAGTAGTTGGTCGAGCGGACTTTGCTAACTGGCCTAGCGATGATCCTGTATTTGCTCAAGAAAGCCAAAAGACCACATGGACAGAAACTCCGGTTCCTAGTGGTCCAGTTCCTGATTGGATCATTGACGAAGCTAACGAAGATTTAGATGCCCTTGCTGCCACATTAGAGATGTGCGGCGCTATCGTGCATAGACCCAAAGCGATCAATTATCAAGAACGTGGCGGCATGTATGGGTATTGTCCTAGAGATAGATTACTAATACATGGTAGCACCATAGTTGATCCAGCCATGATGTATCCTTGTAGAGACATGGAATCAGAAGCACTTGAAGACATTATATATCGTGCTGATACAGTACATCGCATGCCGCGCAACGAACGATTAGTCTTAGATGCTGCAAACGTCTTACGTCTCAATGATAAAATGTTATACTTAGAAAGTGCCAGCGGAAATTATCGTGCAGCCCATTGGCTAATGAGTCGATTTCCTGACGTCAAAATTGAAATATGTAAATTTTATTCTGGAGTACATATTGATAGTACTATAGTACCATTGCGCGAAGGTCTTGTAATGGTAAATGCTAGCAGAGTTAATATGGATAATTTACCTAATATCTTTGATGATTGGGAAGTCGTTTGGGTAGACGATGTGGTAGCTCAAGGATTTTATCAATATCCATATGCAAGTAAATGGATAGCCTTGAACATGTTGGTAGTAGATCCTGACACGGTTATTGTTGATCGACACCAAACTAATTTAATGAATATTTTAGAAAATTATAAGTTTACGGTCATCCCGTTAGAATTACGCCATAGTCGTACATTAGGAGGCGGTTTTCATTGTGTAACACTAGACTTAGTACGCCAAACTCTATAAATAACTAACTAAGAATAAAAAAGGTTATCATGAGTTTTGAAAGTTATACTGATTGTTTATTAGACGCTTTTTTGATGCACAGCAAACCTTCAGAAGTACTAAGAAGAAAAAAGGAAATTATAGAAGAGATTGCCTTTTTTCACAATTATGTGCCTAGAACTGTGTTGTATATAGGATTCAATCCTGCAATCTTGGTAGATAAGACTAAAGATATTTACGCAACGGAAATATCAAAAAAAGTTCAAGATTACCTACAACACTATGGAATCAAATTCAATTACATACACAAGGACAAGCTAGAGCAATACAAAAAAGTATTTGATTCAGTTGTTGCGCTTGACGAATATTTAACTTTTTCGGCTGATGATAATGAACAACGAATCCGGGTGTCGGAAATTTGCAATCTAGCCACAGAATATGTGATAACTACATGTAGAGATTACAAAAATCAAGACTTTAAAGATCGTGAATTTTCAATTCCGGCTTTGATAAAAAATAATGGATCTAACAATATATTCTTGGAATTTCATGAGTATAATGCAACCGACAGAAACAACTGGCAAACTTATAATTATCAAATAAGCAACAACCAGTTGACTGTACGTGGTCCATATGCTAGAAGAGCTATGTTCTTTAAACAATTGGCCAAATTTGGTCATGACGCAGGAGCAACAGGGTTTACCGTACACAAAAATTTAATGTATAAAAGTTTAATCAAGAAAAATTACGAGCATGTAATTAGTATTCGATTTGATAATGGATCTTAACACACATTTAGAAAAAATAGTCGAAGGATTAGTTGCTGATATTACTTCCAATGTTATGGTAAGGGTAGATAGCGTTATCAGTGCGGCTATCAAAAACAGATTGGCAGGATACGATTTTGCCTCTCATGTTCAACAGGCAGCAACAGCGGCATTCGAAAGACGAGTAAATGACTATACTGTTGATCCAAAAAGATTGGAAAATAGAATAGTTGTAAAAATAAACGAAACAATTGAATCTGCTCAAGAACAAACCAAGTCTCTAGTAGAAGCTCAAGTCCAACAACGTTTAGCAACTATTGACTTTCAAAAAGCTATTACTGATTCAGTAATAACGGTAGTGGCAGATAGAATGACTGAATTTGTTTTCCCTACTAATAGCATTGATCCAACTGCACTGAAATTACTAGATTTAAAAATTACCGGTGATAATATTTCCGGCGGCATCATAGAAAATTTTAGCAGTACCGGAATAGACGATAGAGCTAGTCAGGTAGCGTTGACTATATTGGATGACAACACAGTAATTGAAAACAATTTACTTACTAAAGATTTGACGGTTCAAGGATCAATGACTATTAATGGAGAGTTCGTAGTCAATGGCACAGTGCCCGACGACACAGAATTTTTTAGAAAGCTTGTGTCAAGTACAACTACAAACACTCTTACAAATCTTGATCATACTTTGTTTAATAGCTACAGTTCGTTAATTTTTGATCGTATCAAACAAGATGGTTTAGATCTTGAAAAAATTACAATAAATGGTCAAGAAGTTGCTAAATCTAACTCTCTTGGTGCTGGAATAGTTAACAGTAATCTTCAAACTTTAGGTGAATTACGCGAATTAAGAGTAGGAGGTGAAAGTTTATTGGCTCAAACATTGTATGTTACTCCTAGACGTGTAGGGATCAATACCATTGAACCTTCGGCTGCTTTGAGTGTTTGGGACGATGAAATTGAAATTGTTGCAAAGAAAAAATCTCGTGATGTTGGCATGCTTGGAACATCTAGACATCAAAAATTAGTGTTAACTGCGAACAATAAAGATAATATTGTGTTACACGATGACGGATCTGCTCAAATTGATCATTTAAAAGTGGGTGCAATGCAATTTACCACATCAAACACTCCGCCCAACTTTGTAAGTGAAAGGTGCCATGTGATCTGGAATACCAACCCAAACCCAGGTGGACCTTTGGGTTGGATCTGTTTAGGTGGAGCTAACTGGGCTAATTTTTGCATTATTGACTAATGGCCAATAAAGATATTTTCTGCGCCGTGCCTTGGCACAATTCTCACATGTACTGGGACGGCACCCATGGGGCATGTTGTTCGGAAAGAACAAAACCACGAGGTCCAGAGAAAAACCTATCTGACACAACAATAATTGAATGGTATAACAGTCAAGCAATGCGTGATTTTAGATTGCGTATTTTTGGCGACGACAAATTACCTGAATGCCAAGGTTGTTATCAAGAAGAAAGCTTTGGGCACGAAAGTCGCAGAATCAAAGAAAATTACAAGGTAGCAATTTTTACCAAACAGGCTTTTGAAAAAAGTTATACCCAGAGTCCCTGGAACAGCAAATTTCAAGCATCTTTGATTGATGGCAAAACTGATAAATTACCCATTGATTTACATGTTGATTTTGGTAACGAATGTAACTTGGCATGTAAAATGTGTTTTCCAAGTGCAAGCAGTCGTGTGGCCCATTATTACCAAAAATGGCAAATTACACAAAATCAAAAATCAAATTGGACAGATTCAGATCAGTTGTATGCACAATTTTTAGAAAATATTGCAAGTATTCCTAATTTAAATAGAATACACATTATGGGAGGGGAACCTCTTTATAATAAAAAATTTTATAAATTTATTGATTGGTTGATTGAAAAAAACTACCAGAATCTTAGTTTAAGTTTTGTCAGTAATGGTACTCTAATAGATAAAGAAATTCTAGACAAGTTGTCTTTTTTTAGATCGGCTGATATTGAAATAAGTCTAGAAAGTATTGAAGCTAACAATCATTATATTAGACAGGGTAGTGATACAGAAAAAGTACTTGAGAACCTTCATACACTGCTAAAGTATAGATCTAATAAATTGAATGTGGTTTTGCGTAGTGTACCACAGTTGTTAAATGTAAACAATTATTACAAGTACATACAATTCGCTTATAACAATAAAATTAGTATTCAGAGCACTCCACTTATCAGTCCGGATTACCTGGCAATTGATGTATTGCCTGCTGACATAAGAAATAACTTTATAACATCTTACGAACAGGTGAGAAATCAAATACAGACAGGTGCCTCGCAAATGTTGACCCTAACAACTGGGCGTGACACTTCAAGATTGGAGCAACAGTTGGTTAATGAGTGTAACGTTGTGATCGCCATGTTAAAACAATCTGAATCTGAAAATGTACAACAACTAAGGTATGAATTAATAACATGGCTAAAACGTTGGGACAAAGCATTTGCTCTGGATGCCTTAGATTTTTATCCAGAATACAAGGATTTTTTAATAGAGTATGGATACTGTAATAGATTTCACACTTGAACCACATTGGTGGAATACAATACCAGAAATCTCTTATGGAATCGACGACAGGATAATTGATACGGTTGTCGTTGATGCCACACTAAAATTACAACTTGATCTTTGGTTAGACCCGGGCACACACAAGTTATGGGTCTATTTTCATAATAAAAATTATGATGATTGCAGATTGGACCAAAATTTGGACATGGCCGTAGAAATAACAGCAGTTAGTTTCGAAGGTATGACTTTTGATAGGTTCAAATGGGCTGGGTTTTTTTATCCTGATTATCCTGCAGATTATCCGGACAAAAAGCCTGTTATAGAATCAGCAACATATCTGGGTTGGAACGGACGCTGGGAGTTGCCGTTTACTACACCCATTTTTACCTGGATACATCGCCTAGAAAATTTAGGTTGGCTATACGAACCTTGACCTAATCTAAAACTGCTGCTATAATGCAGTATGACTCTAGTACTATCCAATTATGAATGGAACAAAATACTTACCCGAATTTGTGTTGAACACGACTATCGGCCGGTATGCATTGGTGTTTAAGAGAAAATTACTGATTTAGTTCTCGTAAATATACTGGATTTGATGCCAGAATTAATAAATGGGTTGATGACACTAGGCTAGATTTTGACACCAAAGCGCAGGCAACATTTTTCAGAATGAAATTTCTATGACTGCTAATGCATATCTTGTTTATTGGTGTGAGGAAGGACTCGAGAGCGTGGTCCCTATTACCGAATACGAACAATGGTATGTTGAGAACACCTTTAGGATCCTCAACAACAAAGAACCTGCTCGTAATCCTGTAAATCAAATTATACAGAATATGTTGTTTAGAGCAAAGGTCAACCAACAACGACATTATGAACTGTATGCAGTTGATTGTGAAGCATGGATTACAAAAGAAGCTCTAGAATTGTTGTTTAAAAGTTGTCTGCAATCGGCAGCAGAACTAGTTAGAGGTCGTGGTGTAAAATTGTACAGCGATAGAGCAGAAAAAAATCGTGTAGTTATCACATGAAAATAGTATGGGAAAGAGATACCCAACACTCGTTGACAATATATGCTAGGCTCTCTTATGATCACGGATCAATCACTCAAACAGGTCTCAGAGAGTCGGATCTTGAACCCATACAAGAATGGTGTATGGATAACAGATGCGGTGCTCGTAGAAGTTTCGATCAGTTTAGATTTAGAAATGAAACAGAATTAACAATGTTTTTGTTGCGGTGGGGTTAATATGCAATTTCGTTTTAGAGATGGACCCGTATGGTTCAGTGATCATGTAATGGAAAATTATATTAACGAACTTCACAAAATA
>Ga0194115_10004526_pt1 | contig 14902 bp, 11 predicted proteins | sample TA2MahsurfametaG_3_FD_148656 | JGI IMG/M metagenome (GOLD analysis project Ga0194115, IMG submission 148656) | Freshwater microbial communities from Lake Tanganyika, Tanzania - TA2015002 Mahale S4 surface | ecosystem: Environmental > Aquatic > Freshwater > Lake | place: Tanzania: Lake...
AACCTTTACCCGTCTCACACGCATCGAAAAAACATGCGGCGGTCTCTTTAATGTCAGTCATGAAGAAATACCTCTTAAGAAGCCAATCCCACGGAACTCTATCACCTCGGAAAAGCAGCCGGACTTTTCGCCGCCGTTGCCGAGGCATGTTCGTCGTCTGCCTGTATCGAAATTCGCTTCGCGCCGCCTCGTAGGCTCAAAAGTCAAAATTCAGCCAAGTCTGACCCTACCCCCGGGGTACCCCCCAAATCAGTTTAGGAGTCCCGCTACCAGCACCTTGCACTTGAATGTGGACGAACGTAGAGATCGGTGGCAATTTGTTTGACACTGGGGGATTGAGGATGTGGGGTCACCTCATGCGTAGAGTTTTACCGGTCGTTCTGATAACAGTCGCATGGGTGCAGGGCCTCGCGCAGTCTTCACTACCAGTTTGTCCGACGAAAGCCTCCGTAGTGTGGATGAAGTGTTTTGGCACAGCGACCTTCCCCGACGGCAAGAGGTGCGTCGGCGAATGGGATAACGATCAATTTAACGGTCAGGGGATGCTTACCCTCCCCAGCGGCGATAAGTATATGGGTGAGTTCAAGGATGATAAGTATGACGGGTCGGGTATCTATACGCGGGCCAACGGTGAGCGAATTTTTGGGGATTGGAAACGGGGTAATCTCATCCGCGCTGCCGATGGTAAAGCTAATCAAAGCGATAGCACGCGGAGCATGGATGCTCAGGTTCGGTCAAATGCATTAGCGAATGGCCAAAACCAAGACGCCCAGTACTCCAACGCTGGTCAAGAGGATTCAGTCGCACGCAGACTACGGATTGCTGCAGAGCAAGAGAAAGACCCCGAGTTACACGCTGCCTTATGGACGGAATACCGTGACTACATGTCGTCTCGACAACAGGCTGAAAGAGAAGCGGAAGCGCGACGACGCGAGCGGTACGAGAATCAACAAAAACTCCTAGTACAAAAGCAACAAGAACAACAAGATGCGGCGCTGGAGGCTGAGCGCCGTCAACAAGCCGCTCTGCAGGAAGAACAGCAGCGGCGTGCAGAAGAGCAGGAGCAAATGTATTGGGCGTGCGTTGGCGCTACGCAGGCACGATCACTTTTGGAGGCTATGTCTAAGTGCCGCGCAGAGGCGCTCCGCTCAAGCGTGTCGAACTCAGATTACGAGTGGGATTGGGATCAGTACTACAACCAGTATGGACGTCTGGTATGGAGTTGCCGAGGGGTGCAGACTGGACAGTTCGCGGAACTTTCGCGATGTGCATCGAAGTATAGAACCGATGCCCGTTGGCCGCAAAAGTAGCGTACGTAATATTTGGGCGTAGAAAGGGGATGTCTCATGAAGTTTAATTTTTGAGTGCAGGCAATAACGGAGTCTTAGGACACAGACCCCCACCGGGGTGGCACCCCCCGAAATAGTTTAGGAGTCCCGCCAGCAGCGCCTTGCACTTGATTGTGGACGAACGGGGCTATCAAATCACACGATCCGAGTCGTCTTTCTGGGATGACGAGCCTTCCTTGGGTAAACCAATCGACATGACTCAAATGTTGCGAGCGGTTGTTACCCTTATCGCTGTCTCGCTTGCCGGTTGTACTGGTGGCGCATCCAGCAATACATCGCCCACAGCCCCGGTTGTTTCGACTCCAACGCCCCCATTAGTTTCGACGGGGTTTACTCCACTTCCTTTGAAGGTTCGACCTGAGCAGTTTAGTTACGGACATTTTTGTCCTCCGTATTTGGACTACGGATCGCCGTCGCGAGATGTCGATTTCTTGTGTCGTACGGGATTTGCGGTAGGGCACGATCCTGATGCTCGGACTCCACGTTGGGTCATCGAGCGGCTACGGGCAGGGACTCTGAACGGTGGTGTTGAGCGTACAGATGACTTTCGCCCTGATCCGGATCTTCTGCCGGGGCGACGTGCTGAGTTGGTGGACTACGTTGGCTCTGGGTTCGACCGTGGTCATATGGCCGCTGCGGGAAATCTGACTTGGAGCCTGCAAGCGATGGTCGAGAGCTTCTACCTTTCCAATATCGCACCCCAGAACCCCAGCCTCAATCGAGGGGCGTGGGCGAGGTTGGAGGAAGACGTTCGGCAGTGGGTGCTAGAGCGTGGTGACCTCGTGGTGATTACTGGCCCGGTGTTCGGCTCCCAAGGCGCGGTTATTGGTCAGTCGCCCGTCAGGGTTCCGATTGCGTTCTACAAAGTTATCTTTGACCCGTTCCGTAGAGAGGGAGTCGGATTCGTTTATCCCAATGCGCCACCCACATCGAATAGTCGTGTTGACTACCAAGTACCCATCGAACAAATTGAACGGACGACCGGATTGGCGCTGATTAGTATTCGATGATGTGCAGCGAACCTAAGCCGGCGAGGAGTACGACCCTACCCCCGGGGTACCCCCCCAAATTAGTTTAGGAGTCCCGCCAGCAGCCCCTTGCACTTGATTGTGGACGAACGCCACGGAGAGTTGAGCAAATCCCTTCGATAGCTTTTCGTCCGTTCAATATCTTAAGGATGTCGTCTCGGAAATGGTTGTCCGTTCTGGCTATTTATTTGGTTAGAATGAAATAATTAGATTCGCTAGGTGCTGTCGGTTAGCGTCAACTTCTTGGTCAACCTCCAGAGTTGAGACCGCAAGTAAAAATGAAGTCAAAGATCTGGCCGCGAAGCGTTCTGCCGCTTGTAGTGATGATGTTACTAGTCGCGTGCGGCGGTGGCGGTGGCGGCGGCGGAAGTGGGGGAGGCTCCGGCGGCTCAAATAACCCTCCTCCGACTCAGTCCTTCACGGTAACCGCATCGGCTGGTACCGGCGGCACCATTTCTCCAGCCTCGACGAATGTGACGAGCGGTGGATCAACCACTTTCACAGTAACGGCAAATACTGGATACGAAATCGGCGAAGTCACAGGTTGTGGTGGATCGCTGAACGGCAGTACTTACACCACGAGCGCTATCACAGCGGCTTGCACGGTCAACGCGACGTTCAAATTAAAGAAATACACCGTCACTGCAAGTGCAGGTACGGGTGGATCGATCAGTCCAGCCACCGCATCGGTGGATCACGGTACGACCACCGCGTTTACCGTGACGCCGCAAAGCGACTACATCATCGCCTCGGTAACGGGGTGTGGCGGATCGCTTAACGGCAGTACGTACACCACCAGCGCTGTGACGGCAGCCTGTGCGGTCAACGCCAGCTTCCTTAAAAAAGTTGCTACGACTGCTATTTCGGGCGTATGGACGGGTACCGATACGAGTCGCCCCGCCTACATCACGGTGACTAGTGAGTCAGACGACTCTTTCTTGAAAGTCGTGCCGATTGCGGCAGATGGATCCTTTACGTTGACAGGGCTCGATGCGAGCCGAAAGTACATCGTTGAGCCTGAGCAGAGCGGTACGCGTGTATCGACGTCTTCTCGCGTGAACACTCAGAGCACTGGCGAGGATGAGCGAATCGCGGCTGCGTCGGCAATCACTACAAGCACGGCCTTTGTGACCGCCTCGCCGGGTGAGTATTTAACCTTCGACGGAATAAAGGTTCCCGGACTCTCGGAGGGCGAGTTCGTTTATCGGTGGGAGGGAAATCCAACGGTTTCAGGCGCAGAGTACTCGTCGTACATCGTTAACCCTGTAAACGACGAGATTATTGGGAAGACCGAATCGCCTAGCGACGATCAAGCTGCGATTCGGTTGGCGGAGTCATTCGGAATAGTCTTAGTCAATCCGGGGAGTGCATCCGCCGGCGCTGCCGCGATGGTTTGGACTAACGAATATGCCGACCGATTTTTGAAGCTAGTGAGTGCTTTGGGACTCCCCGCGTATGTCGATCCGATCACGCAAAAACCGCGTGAGAATTTTCCGCCTACGTATGTAACCTTGACGAATCGAGTACTGCCGGAGGATCTCGAACGTATGGGCTCAACTTATCTTGGGGATAAGTTCGCAATCTCTGAAACGGCCTTTGCAAACGCAACACCTAGTCTCGCTAGAGTTGAAGGAAAGCGGGGCGTCTTCTATTCAAATCGTCTTTTCCGCGCATTGGTGCGAGTGGTCACTAACGGCGGAACCGATGTAACCAAGCTCGCGCGGCTGATGAAGGATCGTTACGGAATCTCGGTATCGTCCGATTCGTCGACGCCCATCCCGTTGTCCGCTCTGCCGTCAACCTGTCCGCAGTACCCGTCGGATTGTCAGCAGGCCGAGTGGAGACTCTTCAAGGCGGATGAATTACTAGAGCTCGTCTCGATCCTTGAAGAGTATCCGACCCCGTTACTCAATATCTCATTTCCAGACAAACAGCGGGGGATGCGTTACTTTTTACGGCGTCGTGACGGCGTATTTCATCCGAAGTACAAACAGTCTGACGCCGTTGCTTGGATCCCGGCGAGCTATGCTGAGTTTATGGAAAAGGGGTTCGGCGGCGTTCAGCTTGACGGCGTTGCGCGTGAACGTGCTCGTCAGCAGCGCTATCAGCTAATTATCCACGAGAAAGCACATTTTATTTGGTCCAACCTTCTAGATGAAAAAAGTCGACTCGACTGGTCGAAATTGAGCGGGTGGTGGAAAAGTCCTCTCAAGCCTGGGGAAGATCCTAAAGTCGTTGGGAAATGTGACGAGTGGGCGAGGGATCCCGTGGCGTGGTCACCGCCGAATACCACTGCTCAGGACTTGATTTTTGATGGGAGCTTCGGGCACGACGAAAATATTTCGGATGCCGATGAGCTGCGGTCTTCGTGGGGCAGTTGTAGTACTTCACAATTTGTCACCGCCTATGCCGCAACGAATCCGAATGAAGATTTTGGGGATAGTTTCGCAAGCTTTATGGTTAATCCGGAACTCTTAAAGACTCGAGCCTTACCAAAATATGAGTTTATCCGTGACCGATTGATGCAGGGCAGTATTTACTTATCGAGAATTCGCGACGATTTGACCTTTCAGGTGCTTAATTTATACCCAGATTACGTGTATCCGGGAAAGATAAAATCTCTTGAGGTCAGACTCACTGGGGGCGCAAACCAAGATAAGCAGGGCACGGTCAGGATCACGCTGCACACCTCCACTTGCACCGCGAGTAAAAACTCTGGGTGCTTTGAGGGTGCATCAGAGGGTTTCATCAATATTGAAAGTAAAATTTTTCCTGACGGATCGAAGCAAGTGAAACCCATTTCCTTACGTCCTATAAATGGAAATGGTGCCATTCTTGAGGGTAGTTTTTCCTTAAGTAAATTCGCGGCCGCAGGTTGGTGGAAAAACCCGCAATTTACGCTGCGGGACGCGGTGGGCAATGAGCGACAACTGAAGGCAACCTCCGCAGATTTCGGCTGGCGTCTGTATGTGAATAGTCCGTTAGAGGACGTTGAGGCGCCGGCATACTTAAAAAACTCTGTGCGGTTTCGAGTCTTAGAGCCCGGCGACCCATTGATTTCCAAAGGCGTGACCGGCGATGCACGTGAGCTGATGGTCACGTGGCGCCTGAACGAGCCAAACATTCCTAATAGCAACGGGCACTGTCAGGCGACACTGGTCTCCAACTCAGCCCGCCCAAGTTTTGGGATGGTTGGAAATAGTCGCATGCTCAGTAATCAGGTTGACGGAGCAACTATGGAGTGTGTTGCGAGGTGGATCGTGACACGATTTTTTCCAACAGATCGGTATTTTATATCGGCTCTTTATACGGATGATCTAGCGGGGAACCGCCGGGAAATTCGCTTCTCACCTAAAGGAGAGGACCCTACGCTCGAAAGGTCTCCTGAGGTTGTAGTCACAAGCAGCGCAAGCGATACCGTCGCGCCCACTCTCGATATCACGCCATGTAAAGCATCGGAGATTGACGAAAGATGTCTTCGGGTCATCGCTCGTCCGACGAATCCAAGTTCACCAAACGGCGAGACGATTGTTGATCTTTACTACTGGGCGTATGAAGAATTACCTGTGTCCACGGCGTCAGGACTTGGTCGGGTTGATTTCACTTTTCGTGATCCACTCGGGAAGGCCTTCTCGTACCCTGCAGAATGTAGAGACTGGTACGGTGGTAATACGTTTGGTGTTCCGGGGAAATGCCCCATCGACAGTGGGCTGGGAAGTCCGATTACGGCGGACTCCTCGCCATACACGAACGTCTACTTCCTGTGTCCAGATGGAACCGCATCGCGTCCGGAGAGAACGAGTAGCTCTCGTACCGACTGTACTGCAGTAACGCCTATTCAATATCATGCACAAGTTATTCTGCCGGTCGGTTCTGCCCCTGGGACCTGGGGGCTGCTCAATATGAGCGTCCGAGACAAGGTACGAAACAATCGCGGCTACGACTTCACTGAGAACTTCCGCTTCACCCCTTCAAGCTCCGGTGATGATGAGCGTGTCAGCGCGTTTGGCGACAGCGCAAGCGGTAACCCCTTCACATTTGAGGTGGCTGGGGTGGGCTCTAAGCCGCCGTCGATTAGCTCGGTGGTGATCAGCTCTGCTCGAGATGCACTGTCTGCCGTGTTCAGCACGGTGAGTCATTGGGTCTCCAAGGCCGCTTCGTGGATCACTAATGGCGTCACACGCGTCGCAACTTGGGTTCAGGGTGGCGTGCAATCGGGACTCCATCTCGCTCGCTCTGAATTGGGCTTCGAGAGCAATGACGCCGTAACGACGAACCGTAAGGGTGAAGCCTCGCGCAGCTCTAATTCTGCGACTGCAGAGGGTGATGTCATCTCGATTGCTGAAGATCCTCTCACGGGCAGTCGATATCAGATCCTCCGTGAGGAGAAGTTAGGAGCTGATCGTCAACAGGGCTGGAAGCTCGAATACCGCAGCAGTACCGATACGCTCTTTGCATCGAAGACACTCCCCGATACATCAGAGGTGCTGTGGAGAGCGCCACGTTCACCGAACGCCCTGCCGACAACCGCGTGGACGCAAGTGTGTTCGGATCGAGTCTGGTCGGTTCAAGACGGCTATCAGATGCTCTTCCATGTGGGCGATCGCTCACTCGGTGATCTGCGACCTGGGCAACTGTGGGTGAATAGCCAGGCCGAGGTCACGGTTATTGAGGATCTGCGCTGCGCCTTTGGCGGCGCCATCTGGGTAGAAGGTTATGCCTTCGGCGCCAACGATCGCGAGCCGCTCTTACGGGGCGAGCGTGTAACTGCGAGTCGATTTGGGTTTGCGCTTGATCGCTTTGGCGCAGTCTCGAAGCGCGAGGTAACCACGGCAAACTTCGAAGTGCCGCAGTTCTGCGCCGAACCGGCGAACGAACAATTGATGTTCTGTGCAGCCGCGAAGAAAGTGGTCGGGTGGTGACTCAGCGAGAAGTGGCAGACTCAATGCGCTCACAGCGATCAGCGTGCCCAGAGATCGCGCGATTGCAGTGGTCGAAGCGATGACCCAATCCATGAATGACGAGTTGGCGAAAAAGTCTGACATCAACGAACTGCGTCATCATTGCGACACCGAGTTCGTCAAGGTTCGCGCCGAGATCGCTGAGCTACGCCAGCATTGCGACGCCGAGTTCGTGAAGATCCGTGCCGAGATCTCCGGGCTTCGGCTTGAGATGCGCGCCATGGAAAATCGGCTGTTGATCAAGCTCGGCGGACTGATGACCACGCTCGCAGCGCTGATGTTCGCCACGCAGCAACGCATCTCCTAAACCTTACTCCGCTCGAGCGTCAACCTTCGCGCGCTCGAGTGCCGCGCGGGTCTCCGCCGGAATCGGCACAGACTTCCCGCTCGCACGATCGACGAAGGCGTGGGTAAAGGTGCCGAACGCCGCCGGCTCGTCATCCCCCTGCGCAAAGACAGCGACGCCATATTCCACCGAGCTCGTACCGACGCGATTCACGCGGAATGCGGCATCCACTTTTGCAGGGTAAGCGAGGGGCTTTTTGTAGTTGCATGACGACGCCACGATGAGCCCGATCACCGGCGACTTCGTAACGCTGAGAACGCCGGCCTCGATCAGATAATGGTTGGCGACGGTGTCAAAGAAACTGTAGTACACCGCGTTATTGATGTGTTGGTACGCATCGTTGTCCATCCAGCGTGTCGTCATGGTCTGGAAGTACGCGTAGTCGGCGCGAGTCTGTCGGCTCTCGTTCATGGCATTCCTCCAGCGAGTCCTCAATACGCCTGCTCGTAAAGCACGAGGGCGTCGGCTTCGGTGACGGGGCGCGGATTATTGATCAGCAGCCGTTGCTGCAGCATCGACTCGCGCGCGAGTCGCGGCAGGTCGCTGCGTGGAATATCGAGCTCGCGCAGTCGGGTGGGTAGCCCGAGCTCGCCCGCGAGAGCGAGGCAATGCGAGGCCAGTCGCTCGGCCGCGCTTGAGGCTTGAGTTGCCGCCGGGCTCTGCGCGGTCGCGAGTCTCTGCGATGCACCAACGCCCACGACGATCGGCAGCAGCTCCTGGTACATCGACTCGGCCGCCGGCGCATTGAAGCGCAGCACATGCGGCAACACCAAAGAATTACTGAGGCCGTGCGGGATGTGATAGATGCCGCCGAGCGGGTAGGCAAGCGCGTGGACGGCGCCGACGGGCGCATTCGCAAACGCTTGGCCGGCGTACATCGCCCCGAGCAGCATGGCACCCCGCGCGGCAAGGTCGGTCGGCGTCTGGACGGCTCGCACGATATTCCCCGCGAGCAGTCGCAGCGCCTCGCGTGCCAACATGTCGGAGATCGTATTTTTGAGCCGCGCACTGGTGTACGACTCGATGGCATGCACCATCGCATCGATGCCCGTTGCGGCGGTGACCTCGGCCGGCATCGAGACGGTGAGTTCGGGATCGAGCAGTACGCGATCGGCGAGCAGCGTTCGGCTCACCACGCCTTGCTTGGTGTCGGTACCCGTGGTCACGACGGCCACCATCGTCACCTCAGAGCCCGTGCCTGCGGTCGTCGGCACCTGAATCAGCGCCTTGCGACTTGAGCGAACTTTGTTGACGCCGTACATGGCATCGAGGGCTTGTTCGTTGCAGAGCAGCACGGCGACGAGCTTGGCGGTATCCATGCTGCTACCGCCACCAAAACCAATCACGCCATCGCAACCGGCACGCACCCCGAGCGCGGTGGCCTCGAGCACCACCTCGGTTGGCGGATCGGCCACCACCTGCTCGTAAACCGTGACGCCGACGCCCGCGGCCACCAGGCTTGCGCAGGCCGCCTGATGCATGCCGCGTGCGGAAATGCCGCGATCGGTGACGAGCAGCGCATGACGGATACCGCTTTGTCTCGCGAGGTCGCCGAGTTCGCGCAGACAGCCTGCGCCGAAGACGATGTCGCTCGTCGTGCTGAACCGAAGGCTCGGGGTCGGGGGCGTACTCATGACTGCGATGACTGCGGCCTGAAAATCATTTGCGCCGCAAAATTAACAGAAACTTGCCGCTGAAACTCGCCGATAATGAGGCATGAGCGACGCCTTCCGTGATGAGGTTCGAGCCTGGCTGCAGGCCCATTGCCCGCTCTCCATGCGCGTGGCGCCACCGGAGATTTCGCATCTCTATGGCGGTGGTCGACGCGCCAAGGCCTGGCACCCCGATCAACCCGCCTGGTGCGCTTCGATGGCCTCGCGCGGATGGACCGTACCGGAGTGGCCCGTCGAGTACGGCGGTGCTGGACTCTCGCGCGAGCAGGTCGCCATCCTTCGCGAGGAGATGCGACGCATCGGCGCTCAGCAGCCGCTCTTCAGTTTCGGTATCAGCATGCTCTCGCCCGTGCTCTTCAAGTTCGGCAACGATGATCAGCGCCGACGCTTCTTGCCCGACATCGCGCGCGGCGCCCTTCGCTGGTGTCAGGGGTATTCGGAGCCGAACTCAGGATCAGATCTTGCGAGCTTGATGACGCGGGCCGAGGACCAGGGCGATCACTACCTCGTCAACGGTCAAAAAATATGGACCTCCTATGGCGATGAAGCCGACTGGATGTTCTGCCTCGTGCGGACCAATACCTCGGTTCCGAAGCACGAAGGCATCAGCTTTGTGCTGTTTGACATGAACACGCCCGGAGTAACGGTACGGCCGATCAAGTTGATCAGCGGTGCATCGCCGTTCTGCGAAGTATTTTTCGAGAACGTCCGTGTCGCCAAAGAAAATCGGGTGGGCGAAGAGGGGCAGGGCTGGGCGATCGCAACCTACTTGCTCTCGCACGAGCGAGAGATGATCTCGAGTCTCGGCAAGATCCGTCACGATACCGATCCGGGTCGTCGAGCCCTCGACATTATCGGAACCGATGAATCCGGTCGATTGCGCAATGCCTCACTTCGGCAAACGCTGGCGCGTTATCAACTCGATGCGGCGGCGTTCAGGCTTTGGATCGAGCATGGCGAGCGACATCCGAGCGCGAGCGCCGGCATGGGCGCGATGTCCTCGGCCGTGAAGTATTACGGCACCGAGCTCAACAAGCGGCGCAATGAGCTGTATCTCGACATCGAGGGCGCCGAGGCGTTGCTGTGGGATGCGCGCGGTCCGGCGGGTGAGGCCTGGGCGCGCAATTGGCTGCGTTCGAAGGGCAACTCGATCGAGGGCGGAACCTCCGAGATCCAACTCAACATCATCGCTAAGCGCGTGTTGGGGTTGCCATGACGCTCCCGCTGACCGAAGAACAAGACATGCTGAGCCGCTCGGTGGCGGAGTTCGTCGCCGATCGTGCTTCACTTGCGCAATTCAGATCGTGGCGCGAGCGCACGACCGAGACCGCGTTCGACCCCACGCTGTGGCGCGAGATCGCCGAGATGGGCTGGTGCGGCATCGCCCTCGATGAAGCACACGGCGGCTCGGGGCTCGGGTTTTCAGGGCTCGGTCTCGTGCTCGAGCAGTTTGGTCGTCACCTCAGCATCACGCCGATGAACGCCACGGTACTCGCCGGTGCGACAGTCATTTCTTTGATGGGCACCGCTGCACAGAAGAAACAGTGGCTTCCTGCCGTCGCAAGCGGTGAGCTCACGCTTACGCTCGGTTGGGACGAGGGCGCCCACTTTTCGCCTTGGAGTATTGCGACCCGCGCGGAGCGCGTCGGGACGGACTGGCGGCTCACGGGTGTGAAGCGACACGTCGAAGAGCTGACAGCCGTCGACCAGTTCATCGTGGTGGCGCGCGAGGCCTCTGCAGGTCGCGAGGGCCTCGCGGTGTTCATGGTGCCGCGCACGGCGAAAGGCGTCAGCGTCGTGGCGACGCCGCGGGTCGATGCGCGCCACTGCGGCACGCTGACGCTCGATGGAGTGATGCTGGACGACACCGCGCGGCTGGGCGGCGTTCAGTCGGGGGCAGGGGTCTCGGCGGCTGTGTCGCTTGAGCGTCTTGCGTGCGTCATCAACGCCGGGCTTGCCGCCGAGTTGCTCGGCGTCTGCGAGGAGACCTTCACTCGCACCCTCAAATACCTCAAAGATCGTTCGCAGTTCGGCAAGCTGATCGGTAGCTATCAGGCCCTGCAGCATCGTGCGGCGCACTGGTTCGTCGAGCTGCAGCTCGCCCGAACCCTCGTCCAGGAGGCCCTGCTCGCCCTCGATAAAGCCTCCGACGCAGAGGGGTACCTCCAGGCCGACCGGCTCTCGAGCATGGCCAAGGCGAAGCTCTCCCAGGTGGCGGAGCTGTCGACCAATGAGGCGATCCAGATGCATGGTGGCATTGGTATGACGGATGCCTTCGACATTGGTCTCTATATCAAGCGAGCGCGCGTTCTGGAGCAGGCCTACGGGGATCAGCACTATCACCTCGACCGACTGGCTGCCCTCGAGGGGTATTGAGCGGACGGCTTGTGATAGGATTCGCGCCCCGTCGGCGACGCGCCCGTAGCTCAGTTGGATAGAGCGCATGGCTACGAACCATGAGGTCGGGAGTTCGAATCTCTCCGGGCGCGCCAGTTTCGAGGGATCCCTATGAAAAAAAAGGGGTTGATATCACCATAATATCAGTCTAACGTCGACACCTCAGAGCCCAGTCCGGGCTCTCCCGCCAAGGAGCGAGCGTCGACCATGTCATCCCCCTCTCTGAGTCCGTCCCGTCCCGTCAGCCAAGAGCGTGAAGTCGCCGTCATGAGCGGCTGGCTCGCGCTACCGATCGTCATCGCGATCCTCCTCCTCGGTATCGCCGCCTGCGTCGGGGGAGAGCTCGACGATTCACCGGGGCTGTTCGGCATGGGTGTCGCGCTGATCGTCCTGTTCTTCATTTCCTTTGCGGGTTTTTTCACTCTGCAGCCGAACGAGGCGCGGGTGCTCGTGCTCTTCGGTGACTATAAGGGCACCGTTCGGAAGGAAGGGTTCCACTTTGGCAACCCGTTCTACTCGAATGGCAGTTCGACTCACGTAACGAACAAAGACGGCGCGACCGTCACGGTCAAAAAGAATCCACGCATGAAGATCTCATTGCGTTCGCGCAACATGAATGGCGATCGCCTGAAAGTGAATGACAAGCAGGGGAACCCCATCGAGATCGCGGCTGTCGTCGTGTGGCGTGTACAGAACACGGCTCAGGCGATGTTTGATGTGGATGACTACGAGGAATACGTGCGGATCCAGTCGGAGTCGGCGGTCCGTCATCTTGGCAGTCAATACGCCTACGACCATGGCGAAGAGCACGAAATCACCTTGCGCAGCGGTACGGATGAAGTGTCGGAGGCCTTGCAGGCTGAGCTGCAGACTCGCCTTGCGCCGGCCGGCGTCATCGTTGAAGAAGCCCGTCTCACGCATCTCGCCTACGCGCCGGAAGTGGCGCAAGCGATGCTGCGTCGACAACAGGCCGAGGCCGTACTCGCGGCGCGACAAAAGATCGTGCAAGGCGCCGTGAGTATGGTCGAAATGGCGCTCACCGATCTCGCCCGTCGCGGGGTGGTCGAACTCGATGCCGAGCGCAAAGCCGCGATGGTGAGCAATCTCATGGTTGTGCTCTGTGGCGACTCTGAGGCCAAGCCCGTGATCAACACCGGTACGCTCTACGGCTAAGGCGACCGCCGAGTCTCTCGTGGCCGAGCGCAAGTCGTTTTTGATGCGGATCGATCCCGCGCTTTGGCGCGAGATCGAGCGTTGGGCAGCCGATGAGCTGCGCAGCGTGAATGGTCAGGTGGAGTTCATTCTGCGCGAGGCCATCAAGCGGCGAGGGGTAACGCTCACGGAGTCCGACCCGACGGCTGTTGACGACGCCTCGCGCGACGCATCGGGCGAGACGACGAACGAGAACTGAAAACGCTTTTGCGAGACTGCGGTCTCGTGAGGTCTCATCAGGCGAGCGTGTGGAACACGCTTTGAACGTCGTCGTCTTGTTCGAGTTTGTCGATGAGCGCGAGCACCTCGGCGGCATCGGTCTCGGATAGCTCGGTGGGCGCCATCGGGATGTACTCGTGCTCGGCTTTGAGCGGCACGATCTTGCGCGCTTCGAGCGCTTCCTGAACGCGACCGAAATCCTCGAAGGCGCAGCGCACGACCAGTTGAGGCTCGCCTTTTTCGCCCGTGCTTTCGCCCATTTCATCGAGCCCGTGATCGATGAGGTAGAGCTCGAGGTCATCTTGGTCGATGCCGGTGGGATCGAGTCTGAACACACCCATCTTGCGAAACATGAACGAGACGCTGCCGTTCGTGCCTAGGTTACCGCCGCCTTTCTGAAAAGCATTACGGACGGTGGCAACGGTTCGTGTGGAGTTGTCGGTTGCCGTTTCGACGAGCAGTGCAATGCCGTGAGGTGCGTACCCTTCGTAGATTACGGTCTCGTAATTCGTGGCATCGCGACCGGAGGCGCGTTTGATCGCCGCCTCGACCTTGTCCTTCGGCATGTTGATCGCACGGGCGTTCTGCAAGATACGACGCAGCGTCGGGTTCGACTGCGGGTCGGGACCCCCCGACTTCACGGCCATGTTGATGTCTTTGGAGATACGCGCGAACTGTTTGGCCATCTTGTTCCAGCGGGCGAACATGGTGGCCTTGCGAACTTCGAATATACGACCCATAGGGGCGCTATGGTAACGGTCAGGGCGTGGGCGGCGCCATCGGACGCGAGGGCTCGCCGCCGCCCGGTGTAAAGGTGTCGGAGCGATTCAGGGCCTCTTCGGTGGCCTTGTTGAGCACCACGATGCTGATGCGGCGATTGATAGGGTTGCTCGGGTTCTGGGTATCGAGTCGGACATATGAGGACATGCCGACAACCCGAGCGACTTTGTCGTCGTCGACCCCGCCCTCGACGAGCACACGTCGAGCGGCGTTCGCGCGATCTGCGGAGAGTTCCCAGTTGCTGTACCGCGAGCGCGCACCACCCATGAAGGGGGTGTCATCAGTATGGCCGGAGATACTCAACCGATTATCGACACCCCCTAGGGATTTGCCCACTTCGAGCAATAGATCTCGTGCATACGGTTTGATGGCTGTCCCGCTCAAGTCGAACATCGGACGATTTTGCGCATCCACGATCAGGATACGAAGGCCCTCGGTCGTGATATCGATCAGTAGCTGCTCGCGATACTTTTGCAGAATCTCATTCTTCTCGATGGCAGCGAGTAGCTCTTTACGAATGTCTTGAAAGCGCTTGGTCTCGCTGGTTTCACCCGTGAGCGCACGGGGTGTACGCAGCTCGTCTCGAGGCCCGGGCGAGGAGGGAGTCCCCGCGCCGGATTCGGCGATCGGTGAAGGCGCCGAGGCCGTGAGTCCCCCGCGCAGTTCGATGGGGCTCGTACTCGCGTCGCCTGGGCCATCTTGTCCGGGTGCCGGAATCGGCGCAGCGCCGCGTTCCATGCTCGGATTTTTGAAGTATTCGAAAATGGCTGACTTTTGTTGATCGTTGGCCGAGGCCACGAGCCACATCACGAGAAAGAACGCCATGAGCGCAGTCACGAAGTCGGCGTAGGCTACTTTCCAAGCGCCGCCATGATGACCCCCGGCCACCACTTTTTTCCGACGGATGATGATCGGTCGTTTGTCGTCCGGTCCTTTG
>Ga0194115_10004528_pt1 | contig 14902 bp, 5 predicted proteins | sample TA2MahsurfametaG_3_FD_148656 | JGI IMG/M metagenome (GOLD analysis project Ga0194115, IMG submission 148656) | Freshwater microbial communities from Lake Tanganyika, Tanzania - TA2015002 Mahale S4 surface | ecosystem: Environmental > Aquatic > Freshwater > Lake | place: Tanzania: Lake Tanganyika...
AAATAGTTCATTCTTATCGATTCTTTATAATTATTAGTTTATTTTATGATAGAATTGAATAAGTTATTAATATATTTGAAACTTAATGTCTGAGACCATTATAAGCAATCTCAAAAATATCAAATAGGGAGATAATAATCTGCACGAACATCTTAAGAAATTCGTGGCTCAACTCGTATTAGACAGAGCCGATTTGTCGCAGTTTGAAGCATACTCCACCAATCAAAGAATATCCAATGGAGTCAACTAAGTAGTTTTCAAAGTCAGGTAATCCTACGCACACCTCAAGGAATACTAAGTCAAAAACAGAGCTCTGGTTTCAGTACTCTAAATATTACATAGAAATTGAACTCAGGAACTTAATAGTAGCCCCAATAACCTGCATCCATCGGCTATGTGCCAGACCTCTTAGAATAAGCTCAAGTATTCTAAAAGTTTGGCTTGGGATTCGGATAATAATAAACCTTCAGAATTTTCAAGTCTTTGTCGGTAGACAATTAATTATTTAGAGATTTGCACTTAAGAAGAACGCCAAACAGATCAGACTCTGGGGAAAGATTATAGGAAGTTAAAGAGACTATTACATCGCTGAGGGACAAGCTGACGGGGGATAATAGGCAGGATAACAGGGTGCTGATGTAGAGCCTAAGGGAGTTGGTGCAAACAAGTGGAACTTTTACGCTTGCACTTAGTTGACTGGAGACTGGACCTAATTGCCTCTTATAACTCCCTCCCAGTTGAGGGTCTCGAGAAAGATAAAATATGTGTTTACTGGAGATCTGAATAGAAGTGTTTTGACGAACCCTGCCTTTCCGGGAAAATAGTCGCATTTGGTACATTTTGTATAATTCAGCTAAAGTGCCAGTTGGTAAGAATACAGACCTCTTGTTCATTAGTACCCAAAGGATCACTAACTCTCAACGCTGAAACCAACGAAATAGAAACTCCAGAATAGTATCAATATCCTGAAATATCGACTTTGGCACAAAAGTAAAGCTGGGTCTATGTAAATCAGTCTTTGCTAAAGAACGGCAGGACGGCACACTTAAAGCCCGAAGGACTAGAAGCTTAGTAGTAATAAAAGTGGGTCAAAAATCAAAACAATATCGATCCATCATAACCCAAACTTAAGAATATTGTCTTGGACAGCGAAAAGTGGTCAATCAAGGGATACAATATCGAATAGACTTTTAAGACCTATGGAAAGGTATCCAAAGCAGTGTCTAAAGGATTCGTGGGGATAAAGAATCTGGTGTGGCCTGGATGGGTACAAGTGGCTTACGGAACTAAGACTAGCAGTCTTTACATCGGATATGGACACAAATTCAAACAGACCTACTATCCATTTGATCCAGAAACAGTGCTTTCTGAAAGGGAAGACAGAAGCGAATATGTTGTCAAGGAATGATCTTTTATTATTGATGAATACGACATAAGTTATTAAAATCAATCAAATTTGATTGGACTCACATTATTGAGAACTTGCTTGCGAGCGCTGCTTGACTTATTCACAGAGCTAAAAAAATTAGTACTTCTCTTTGAACTTTTTGATGAATTATTGCGCAGCCTATCGACGCTGGCCTAATATGCCATTTTGCTACTGTTGTTCCTTTCCACCATCAAGAGCTCTAATTTTTCCAACTGATTTAACTGATGGCCCTTGATATCTCCTAACTTCAACAAGTGTTCAGTCTCTCTGTGCAAAACACTACTGATCGACTTATTTTTTTATTACCCGAGCAAAGCTCTTTACAATTTAGCTGTTTTCTCCAACTCGTAAATAGATCTGCATTTTTTGTACCTTTCTTTCATCAAAGTTTATTTATTTTGGTTTATTATGCTGATGTTCTGCTTACTTTTAGTTTTTATCATTGAAGATCTCTATCTTTTTTGTTGCAGCTGAATTTCTTTTATGTTTTTGGATTTGTAATAAGTGTCCACTCTAGATTGTAAATTCCTGTTCTTAATCTGCTGCAGTTTCTATTGATCTATCTTGCGCTGCTTTTACAATAAGGATTTGATCTACATGGACTGGTTTTTAATGTGATTTCTCTTACTTAACTAAAGCTCATTGTTAATGGTTTTGTTAGTAACTTTAGCCTCTTTGATGCATAGAGCTGAAATTCTTCGTTTTACTATGCTGATTTGCGATTATTTCTGGGCCAACATACTCAATGCTTGTGTTTTGTTAATACTCTTTAATTTGAGTTCACTATTGTTCGAGTTAAAAGGATCTTTGTTAAAGAAATATCTATGATTTTATAATTTATTCATTATGAAACTATTTTTATTATAATCTGCATAAATCTATTTTGATATCCGAAGGCTCAATTTAATTAAGTATATCAAACGATTGATTAATATATTTTAACTGTATTTAAATTTAAATGATAAGAAATACATCAAAACTCTCAAATTTATCAAAGGGAATTTAGAAAAGCAATTAGAGGTCTGCCATTAGATAACCAAAAAATGGGACTCGATAAAAATCAAAAGGAACATAATCAAGGAATCAGAATAAACTAAATATATCAAATATATCAACGAATATATCAACAAAATCGACGTTGAAGATTGAATAAAATTTGCGAAAGCTAAGTACTGATAAATAAAAAAATAATAGCAAGTAAAAATAGGTTCGAAAAAGAATATAAGAAAATAAATAAAATATCGATCCTACTAGAAAAAAAACCACATCTAAGCCGAAATCAAAAGACAAAACTACAAAAATCCATGTCTATTCAACAATCAAAAGTATCAAATAAAGGGTCAAATAAACTTTTAAAAATAATAGAATGATTCCTAAAAATAATAAATCTTTATAGAAATCCAAATCAAAATCAAAATAAATAAACAAATCAGTCAATGAATAAAAAACATCGCTGAATGAAACAAGCATGGAAAAAAGGATATTATTAAAACATAGGAATCAATCTTCAAATTCAAAACAGTTTGAAATAAAAATTTGTCCGCAGTAAATGTGTATGAAGAAATAAGAATAGAATGATATAGCCTAAATTCCTTATTCAAATTAGAAGTAGACTGAAATATAACGATTATAAGCTTCAAGTTCATATAAAAAAACAAGTGAAAATAATATGCTATTTGAAGATGTAAAAAAAGAAGATCTTTGTAAATATATACCTGTTGAAATAGTTCGAGAGCATAAAAAAGTTAAATTTTAAGACTTTACCACACTTAGACTCATAGCTTAAGAGTCTTACTACAAATAGTATTTGACTTTAAACAGAAACACCAACTGTTTGTTCAATATAAGAGTTTTCGATAAAAGACAAATCGTTGAGGATTAAATATAAAGACAATTGCAGTAATCCATTAAAATACACTACTTTCTAAGTCAGACTATTTACAAATACGTCCAAAAGATATATACAGTATTTGACGATCCTTTGCACATTTACATAGTTTTGTAGCCCTTCTTAGGCTAGTATATCAGCATAAGTTATGAAGACAGCCTAAACTAGCAAAAATGTATCAATAAAGAAAACTAAGTTTGCTTCATTTTCCAAAATATATTGCACATAGTCTCTGAGATTCATAAGCACAACATAGTTTTAAGAAACATCGGGCTTTCTTCAATAAAAAAGTATATGGGATCGACTGTATTGACTATTGTAGGTAGGGCCACATAACTCACGACAAAAAGGTTCCGAAGTAGTTTCTTTGGTGTGGCAAAAGAAGCACCTCATGAAATACTATGGGGCAGAAATTACGATTACAGTTACGATATGTGGAGTTTGGGAATATTACTGTATGAGTTATCTACAGGTCTGCATCCTTTTTCAAGTTAAAACTAAATTTAATGCATAAAAGAAATTCAGTTTCAAATACCCATGCTACTTTCAAACAAACTAGTAGAACTGATTTCGAGTCTGCTTGTGTAGAGATAGAAAAGGATGACCATTGAGCAGTGTCTTAGACACGAACTAATCAATAAACAGTTTATGAAAAAACATTTGGTGTTTAGAGACATTTGGAATTTTTTGTCTCAATGATTAGTATCGTAATTTATGCATATTTGATTGGATAATAAATATTTATTTGATCATAATCTGGCGATTGCCTTGAGAGAGTATTTTGGGTTCTTGGTGACATCTTCAATCTTGTTGAGGAACTCAGGGATCAGGCTTTACTTGTTGACGTTATTATTATTGGCGTAACGAAGGATATAAGTTTTAGGCTCTCCGTAGATATTATCATAAACATCGATCGAGTAAGGCAAGTTATTATGCACGAAGTTGTATCTTTGTCGATTAACAGTTTTCAGAGTCTTATCGACTTTCGATTCTCTAAGCATTACGTATTGCAAAGAAGTCAGAGGCTTCCTTATTTACTGGGTATAGTCTCCATCTTAATTCTGTTTTCCTCTGTACTTTCTTTGATACGTAAATGAATTATTTTGTCCTCTCTTCTTAATCTTGTCCTCCACATACCTCTCAACGTCCTCGTTCACCAAAAAGATTTATTAGATATCAGAAATTTACACCTTGACATTTTACGGGAAATTAGCTGAATAAAAAATTAATTACGCTGAGAAATCAATATTTTTTCGTAATGGTTTCTGGATAATTGCAGTCCGACAGTTTTTCTTACAGATTATATGGCCCTTTAGAGTTTTTGATCGAACGATTATCCTTATAAATTGGGGCAGACTGTTAGATGGGGATGACCAGTCCAGGCATCCAAAGTCTTTTTGTCGAGCAATCTCGCCAGATCGAGGCCTTAGCTTCTTGCAACGTTGTTTTAGAGAGTATAGTATTTTTACGCGCCGTTGGCAGCTGAGCTTAAAAATATGACGCGGTCATATCTTCTGTCTCTTAAGGTTACCCAGCTCCATCCTTACTCATCCATAATTGCCTGGAATTCTTCTTTGGAAACGTAAGCAGCAGGATCGACTGTTCCTCTGTCGCATAGCACGATTGCTGGGGATTTGCTCATTTAAGCGAGCTTTGTGAAATAGTCTTCGGCGTACATTTGAAATCTAATCAGAAGACTTTGGAATTTGATTCTTTACTGAATATTGAATTTGGCCATAAGGATCATTCCTCCTGCATGAACCACCATAGTTGGAATTTAGGGTACAGAAAAAACTCTAAATCCTTTTTGGGTCAAGTCATCGTGTATTCTTTTCAACGATGTACTTTTACCGGCACAGGGGCCTCCAGTTATAGCTATCTTATAAATAGGGTGTTCTGAAGTATTTCTGATGGATGTATTTTAAGTAGCTTCCTTTAAATACACCTGATTCATGGCATTTTAAAATTATTTGACTCCAGTCTTTTTAGATTAAATCAATCCTTGAATTATTTGGGTAAGTTTATGTTTTTATCTCTTTTCTTTGTTGATAAGGTACAAAGACAAGAAAATTCCGCCGATGAAGAGAAGCTCCATTCTATGATCCATAGCTTGAGAGACAAAGTTTCCCATATCTTTTAAACAACAACCTATAATTATAAAGATTAATTGAGATATATACAATCTGAATAGTCATATTATAGCCTATTTTAATCTTTGAATTGAATTTAATTGAATTCAATTGAATTAGAATAAAATATAATATTAACCAAGTTTAAATAACGAACATGAATATTCAGCAAATACTTGCAATCAATCTTAAATTGATCAAAAATAAAATCATCAATCACTCAAGTATCCAATTTTCTATATTTAGTGATCGAAGCTCTCTGCAATAAACTTTTGTTCGATTAGAAATCTGATTCAACTGCACAGGCATCTTTCTTGTAGGACTTTTTTAATCGGTCTTAATGGAAAAACAAAACATTTTTAGACTGGTTTAATATCATGCTTTTCAACGTTTGCGCCTTCAATTAAGATTTAATGGTGCACTGTGATAATCAGATGTTATAATCGACCGAAGACGTTAATAAATTTTCAGTCAAGGAATTAAAATAATATTTAACTACTTCAGGAAGTTCTAAAATAAAAGTAAAACTAAAAATTTGGTTGACAAAGCTACTGTCGATGCCCAGTATCGAAAAAATATATTCTCAAATAACTGTATAATAGCTTTAAAAGAATAAATCATTGAGATCTCTTCTAGAAACAATCGATTATATTTGTTTGAAATACGAAATCAGCCTCAAAAATAGCTAAAGGGTAAAATAAATGATAAGAAACTCAACGAGAATAGTTGTCAGTTAGAAGTCTCAGATGATTTCAGAGAAAATATTTAACTAAGGGCCGAGACTATATGAATTTCTAGAATAAATCAACACAAATTATCTCATAAACATTCAATAACTATCAAACATTATATCTTCAAACTATTTAGAGGCTAAAACCCCAAGAAAAATATTCTAAAAATCAAATGTTAACGGAAAAATTGTAACTTAATAAATAGTGGATTACACGATTAGAAAAATCAATAAAGTAGAGCTATTTTCATAGAAAAATGAACAATACAAACCTTTTTAGATACTGATGGGCATAATTTTGACCAGATAATCTAGTATTTTGATCCACATCTACTCTCTATTCGATTCTATAGAAAAAAGAGGCTCTAAGTCGATTTGGGATTAATAAAATCAAAAAGAAATACAAGGATTAGCCCATATTTTAGCGTTTTAAATTCCTAACAACTACCCATACTTCCATAAAATTCTTAAATACATATTTTCTTCTTTGATTGCTAAATATTCATAATCTGATTCGATTGAACTCATGAAAAAATTCATTTTGAATCGATTTTTTTTCAATCCACAAATTTTCACTGTGCTAAATCCTGTTCAAAAAGAAGAATCAATAGCAAAGTTTGTTCGAATAGCAAATAATTTTCGTATATTATTTTATGAAAAAAAAGCTTCTTAACTCAGTCAAAATGAGAATAATCCTAAGATAATATAATACGGAAATCTTCTAAGATCCTTCTTGTAGAAGATGCTGAGATAAAAGGAAGTAAGGGTTGTCAATGAGATATTTATCAATGACAAAGGAATTTATATAAACGATTATCTTCTAAATAATTCATTAGGTTAATTGTCAGAAAACTTAAGGCTGGAATCAAAGAAAAACACAATCAATCAGAGCAATAACAGTTAAATATCCCTTTCTTTTTAGCTTAAAAACGAATCTTTTTCAAAGATCAATGTGAATCCTCATCATAATATCTCAAGCAATCAATCTTTTGTTCCCCATATTCCAGTTATGCCTAAGCCTGTTTCAAAGTCCAGCCTAAATAATAATAAATCATAGAAAGCTCTCAAGGAATTACCACAAATTATCAACAAAAGTGATAATCATAGATTCAGTTAGGACTAAGACGTGTTTCCTGCCGACAAACTTTAATCCTTAGTTTCCCAAAGACGAATTTATGGTTAACTAAAAAGATAAATTGAGTCAAGATGCTCAAATCATTCAAAAAAGAGATAAAACTGGATACGATCGCTATTATTACTGAATGAACCTTTGGTTGAGCTGAGAAGAGATTTGTAGAAATCATCAAATCAGATAAATTCAAATACACTTATTTTTTGATTTAAATATATTTGATTTAAATATTATAGATTACAAATTTAAATTGTATACCTTAGCAAAAAAATCATAAATATTTAAATGTCGTCACATCCAACTGCCAAAAAGACAAATCGAAGGGAGTTGTCCAACGAAAGCAATACGCTTGATCTGAATAATGGAACAGTCACGTCCTTGATGGGTCTGTCGAATAATTAGATTTCTAGCAACTATGTGCTCTCGAACAACATAGTGCTCAGACTAATTTTCAAATTATTTGACATATGCCCATTGATAATTATGTTCAATATCGTCCTAATATTGGCTTTGCCTAAGTCTGAGGCTTATCCTATCTGGATTTATTGTGCAGAATTCGTGCTAATTCTTTTGGTCCACGTTTTCAAAGAATGGCATTTTGACCAAAAAAGAAGAAAGGCAGACTAGAAAATCAACAAGAGGAGACTAATGTCTTAATCTAAAGTCTATAGGAACGGAAAGTAGCTAGTCGGAAAGTAACCAGGCGGAAAGTAAACAGGCTCAATATGCTGGGGAGAGATAAACTAAGGAGATGTTATATATCTTTAGAAGGGAGATACAGCCCCTGCAGACATGATAGTGCTCGACACCCAATGCATCTAAGATCGAGAAGCAGTAGTCTACGTCAACACTCGAAGCATCACTGGAAAAATAAAAGTCTAAAGAAAAAAGGCATGCTATTTGACGCAAGTGAATACTAGGAGTGCCAACAAACGAAACTGGAAGAAATACAGTAAGTAATATTTGACTGGAAAGCTTAAGTATTAATCTGCCAATTCTAACACTGAAGAATTTCTAGGCTATTTAAAGCTGGTAAAAGATCCTAAGACTATTTAAATCTCCTATGAAAACTTCATCCTCAGATAATCGATCATCAAAACATGTTGGATCTATGGGTTAGTAGTAAATTCAGGAATGTAGTGTAAAGTATTGAAAAGTATCAGCTAAAAGAATAAAAACAACCGGAAATCATCAAATATAATTGATAAGATATTTCAAACAGCCTTAGCCATCAACATAATGATGGGATTACCCTTCACTTTTTTAAACATGTTTAATTCTGGATTTTCATCCATATAAAACCTAGGCTACCATATAATGATCTTCTCCCTATTGCAGCCAACTTTTCTTTACATAGGGTTGGAATCACTGATGCTGTCTTTCAGTAAATGCGAAGACTTTCAGGCCTAGATTACTAATTTTTCTAATTTGATCAATCTTGGGTCAATAGACTATGCCCTGATTTCTTACAACGGCGTTCTTTCTTCAGAAAAAATGGTGGTTTAAGAAATAGTCACGGCTTCTTCTCTATATGATTTCAAAGAATCAGTCAACCAAGTGCGTAAGAAGAAAAACAGCAGAAGAAACGGAGTTTCCATAACCGAATCATCAGGAAGTGCAATTTCATTGACAAGAGAGAATAGGGTCTTTGGTTCAATAACAAATTCAAAAAGTAATGAGTTTATTTCGAAAGCCTTTGCTAATTCAAATAGAAATTAACGATAAAACAGCAGCTATTTTTAGATCGAAGATGACTGCAAAAAAGAAACTATCACAAGATTCTATCCTGAACAGGGCAAAAACAAAATGCACATTCATCTCTAGCCACTTAGGATTAACATGAAGAAATTATAGGTCAATATTAAAAATGAGTAAGAATAGTCTCTGGAGATGATCAAGGCTTTTGCGTTGTGTCATCAAGCCTACCTAAAGTCTAGACACCCAAAGTTTTAAGCCAACAGCAGAGTATATTCAGAATAAATACTTCTTTAACTTGTAAATAACGTTGGGTTGTACCTTTAGACTCAAATCGACGTAAAATCCAAAAAATAGCTGGGTATTCGAATCAAAAGATATTAAAATGAGTCAAAATAGCGAAAATAAAACTCAAAATAGTACTATTTTCCAAGAAAAATCAATAGATTTGATAATAAGAAAATATTTTCAGTTATTGTAAGAAAATAAGGTAACGAAGATCGAATACTATATTGCAAAGGAAGTCCTTAAGATCTTTTGTAAAAGATAAAAGACAAATAACTGAAGAAGCACATTATATAAAATAAGTTGGCAGAGTTCAAAGGTTCGAAATCTTAGATTATCATCTATGCGAAAAAAACTATGTCAAATGCTGAATATGAAACATATGATGCTGAATATACCAAATTAAAGATGATTCAGTCTGTTACTCAAAAAGACCTGGATGAATTTTCCAACAAATTCTAAAAAGATTTATAATTTGTTTGTATGGTAGGTCTCAGCTCAGTAAAAAATCAAGAGGCATAAGAAAGCATATAATATTTGGAATAAAAGGGCATTAAAATGTGTCTTTTTGCAAATTAATCGGCTGAAGTTCAAACTCTCAAAGGACTTCTGAGAAGTGAAAAGGAGAATATTTAGTATGTTGATTTTTCAGGAATAATAAGCTAAGAGTTTGTCTACAACATAAACTCTATCATAAGGAAACTTAACTCATAAAAAGACTATAATTTTTCAATAATCCTCGAAAAATAATCATGGATGCTGATAAAAGATAACTCATCACTGACCCAACACTTTTTGTTTATAGCTTATTACGCTGATAACATCTTAACCTATGGCTTTTCTTCATCAGATAAAGCTTAAATTGCCCAAAAATTAAAAAATAATCATATCAAGCATCTTTCTGTTTTAAGCATCGGTAGTTCATATTCTGATCTGCCTTTTCTTAACGAATCAGATGTTTCAATCATAACTAGTTCTTGTGGAGGCTAAAATTTGCACTCAGACATCCCTTGCGAAATTAAAATGTCTAGTATCTCAAACTTAAGAAGCATCATATAGTTTGGATCAGAGGCTAACAAAGTCTATAACAATTTGATAGAAGTATCCATTTATAGATCAGCTCTAGTTGGTACAATAGCCCTTGTGATCTAAAGTTTTATTTACTACTATGAGAGAACTTCATATAATTTCAATGGAATCCTGGCATTTCTCTACATCATTGTTTACGGTATAATATAAACAATTTTCCTGTTAAAACTATAGAGCAAGAAGAAAAAAAGTTAGAGAAAATCTATAGAAAAGAAGAAACCCTGTATCGACTTTTTGACAAACATTTTGTAAGGACTTATTCATGGAGCATCTATAACTCTGATTGTAATGACTACTTTACCGAATGCAAGACTATAAGGTGGATAGATATTTGCAAGATAAGCACTTCATTTAAGCATATACCTACTGATGATACTAGTTAGTGTTGCAAGACACATAATCAAAGGAGAATATAGCATTAAAGCCCTCATCTCACTTTTATTAGCCAGTATTATATTGCTTTTCGGATTATTATGGTTAGGATCCTTGTTTAGTAAAACATCCTAGAGATTAGCTAATCAAATCGTTTTCATAGCTAGCTGTTATGATTCTTCAATGATCATCATAAATACCCTTATGTTTTGTCTGGCCTGCACCAAGTTTATATTTGAAGAAAGAAAAAATAATATGATCAAGAACATATTTTAGCACTATACTACAAAAAAATCAAGCAGGATCCCTAAGAATAGCAAGTCAATCATGAACAAAGATAATGATTACATATAGCTCGTTAAGAATCTATTCAAATAGGAAGAGGACATATACGAATCGATAAACGAGCTAGTGGGCAGCGAGTTTGATACTAATGAGTTTAGAATGACAAGCTTTTTGCAATTAAAGAAGACTGAACACGAAATAAAGCACGAATTCATCAATTCTTAGTTGAATCTATAGAGATTTAAAATCACTATGATTATTTGTCTGGTGCTTTTAATCAGTTAGTTGACATAATCCTGCATCAATCGATTAGGCTATGTCAAATAAATAGCATTTTTTGCATTAGGAATTATAATCATAGTAACACTTTACATATTCTTGGCTAGATCGGAAAATATCGGAAGAAACTATTACATCACTGCAGAATCATTCTTCTATGCAACTTGTGTGTTCTTCATTTTGAATATGTTTTTGTCGCTCAAGCAGTCTTCTTCTTTCCTTTGTCTCTGTTTGGTTTATAGTATATCGACCCAGCAGATCGGTATTAGAATCTTCTGCATCTTGCTTGGACAAGTCGTTTGCTTTATAAGTTGGCTTATATTTTCTCTACTTTACAAGACCAAACTATAGCTTATTATCGAATTAATTTTTATCCTAAGCTGCGCAGTTATCAATTTCTCAATTCTTTATAAGAGCATTTTAGACTCCAAACGAAACTTTATTTTAAGATAGCAAATTTAAATGCAAACAAACCAAACAAACGATATCTGGACCATTTTAGTGCCAGAGTTTGTCAGGAACTTTTTTGCTTAAAGTGGATAAGAAGGAGGACAATATAAAGAAGACGAAGTTGCAATTCTTTTCTGCTACGTCTGCAATTTCGATTCAATAATATAGGAGGAAGAAAAGAATGTAGTGAGAATCCTTGACGACCTATATAGATAATTTGATAAGCTCTGTTCTACCTATGCAGTTCAAAAGATAGAAACTGTCGGATACACCTATATGGCAGCAACAGGCATACAAAAGATATAGAATTAAATGGAATCGTAGATGAAAGAGAAAAACAAAGTAGACAGGTTAGTAGATATGGCCCAGCAAATGCTATAAAAAACAAAGCTTTTCAAATGGGGATTGAAAAAGAACAAGGATCTAGACATCAAAATAGGAATTCATGTAGGTCCAGTAGTCGTTGGAGTTATAGGAAAGCACAAAAAACAGTTTTCTTTGATAGGAACGAACGTAAATACTACTTCAAGGCATGGCTCAACAGGTGGAAATCGATCTATTTGTTTGTCTAGATAAGCTGTAGCAGGCGCGTAGAAATATAAAGAAGAATATAACCCAAATGCTTTTGTAAAAAAATAGGTTTATATGAAAGGCTTATGCAGAACTTAAATTGATACAATTCCAGTCTACTTATTGAAATTATAATAGGCCTGTAAACGAACATCTAAGTCAAACAGATATCGAGCTAAATTCAAATAACTCGTTATGAAGGTAATAAGAAGTAATAGATTGGTTGACGACTTAAGTTCAGTTACCTCCTAAAATGAAAATACTCAAAAATAAGAATAAAAAGATGATCAAATATCATAAGATTTGGTTGAGGTGAGACAGAATAGGAGAAGAACAACTTGTTAAGGACTATAGAAAAATTTTAATAAGCTCTAATAGATGAAGAATTCTAAAGACTAAATGAAATGCTACTCGAAGCTGCTTTAGTTTGACAAAAATCAGGCAAGGCGATAATTTTACGCTTGCTATCCAAGAAAGCCCTAAGAATAGATTCTTAACATGATATCTAAATAAGAAGAGCTTCATAAATAATATTTGATGGATCTATAAAAATATAAGGGAAAAAGAGATAAACTATTGCTTCTTAGTCTATTTATCTTGAACATCCTAATCTTCATAGCTGATCTTACATATTTCAGAGAAGATTATAAGACAACTATGATAATATTAAGAGTCATTGGAATTATATTGACGATCGTGCTAGGATGGTTTTCAAGCTATTTTGGAAAATATTCGTTTACAATCTACCTATTCAATGCAGTATTCATCTATTCCTTAGCTATTGAGAAGACCAGTCTCTTGAAACATCAATGCTAGCATTATAGTCCACTGAGCCATTTCTATATCATGATGATTCTCACTATTTATTCAGGAATCAAGAGTATTCGGTTCTTCAATGTTTCAATTTTAGGTATTATCGCGATATTGACAAATATAATCATAACTTTCAGCTTGAAAGGGCTTCACAATATGAATCCTATCTATTAAGGCATATACATAGTTTTCATAATTGTCAGAAAGTATGCAAATCAAAGGGAATCTATCATAAACTTTAGACAAAGAAAATAAACTGCTCATATAAGTAACTAATTGTCTAAAATTGTTTCAGAATTACTGCCAAAGCATGCTTACTAAAAATTAAAAACTCAAAATTTCGAAAATAGACTTGAATTAACTGACCTATTCGATCAATGCACAATACTTTTCGCAGATATCAAGGGCTTTACTGAATTTTCTGACCGACCTGAAAACAAAAATTAGCCTGCAAATGTTGTGAAGATGTTAAGAAGTCTTTTCGAATAATTTGATGTCCTCTGTACTGAGAAAAAAGTTTACAAAGTGTACACAATAGGAGATTGCTATGTTGTGCTTGGCTTTACAAACTGCTATGACAGGAATCCTGTAAAGTAGGCATAAAATGTTGTTGGCTTTGCGTTTGACATGATAAGAAAGATATAGTAGGTGAAAAGAGCCCAACCTCATCTTTCTTGCTTAAATATGAGAATAGGCATCCATACAGGTACCATAATCGGTGGAATAGTTGGAACATAGATAGTTAGATATGATATATATGGATCTGATGTGGTTGTCGCCAACAAATTCGAATAGACTGGAAAAGTTGGATAAGTCCATATTTCATAGTAAACAAAGAAGCTATTGGATCAGCTCGAAAAAAAGCCATATTCAGAAAATAATGTCTATCAAAGCTAAAAAGTGTAAATAAAAAAGCTCAACATATCTTACAACGGATATTTCATTAAACTAGGTAATCTGAGCTGAAAATACGCCTGATGATATATTTTTATAATAATAGATCAATTTATTCCCTTTTGATGTTTTAATTAATTTTAAATTGAGTTATCAAACATCATGAACTTTAATAGACTTTACTCTTTTAGCATTTGGAACCATCAACTATTAAAACTGACCATTACCTGCCCAAGGAGGATGAGGACCCCTTTTTACATCATCTGCCTTGATATTTATCAAACACTCAATGACAACTGGGTTGACCACATTCGGTCGATTTTGTCTGTTGTGACGCGCTATATTTTTGGCCTCATCAAAATTCAAAGTAAAGTACACTCCATCTCCAAGTCTACCCGCTTTAGTAGGTAAAAACTAGTCTTAAATTATTTTTTAGGCGTGCTATTTGATAGTTCCATGATAAACTATGGTTCCATGAGGACATTTCCTGGCGAAATGATCAACACCTTTTTGATTACAAACCCTACAGAAATGCACTTAATGATTCTCTGAACAACCTGTTACTTTGCATCTTTTCTTCTTTTACTCATTTTTCGTATTATTTTCATTATTTGTCGTTGCCTTCTCTGTAGAATCTACTTATCTTAAAGATCGAGCCTGAAATAAATTTTATTCCCTTTTTGATGTTTTGCCAGTATTATTAGAATTCTGTTTTTATGTTGAGGCTAATCCACAACAATTTCCCATGATAGCCAAATAAGTATGATAGTATTTTTTAATTTATTGTAAAATAAGTATAGTTAATTAATATATAAAGAATATAGTTATATATTCTTTATATATTCTTATCATACAATCTATC
>Ga0194115_10004536_pt1 | contig 14895 bp, 16 predicted proteins | sample TA2MahsurfametaG_3_FD_148656 | JGI IMG/M metagenome (GOLD analysis project Ga0194115, IMG submission 148656) | Freshwater microbial communities from Lake Tanganyika, Tanzania - TA2015002 Mahale S4 surface | ecosystem: Environmental > Aquatic > Freshwater > Lake | place: Tanzania: Lake...
GAATATTTCATCCGACACGACTACGATCCCGAACCCAACCCTAACCGATTGGCTCGACGTGTGACGAAGGCTTTGGGCATGGAGGCAGAGCTCCCATCTGTTGTGAAGCGAAAGACGATGGCGAACTAAATGAGCCCATGCGCTTGCTACATTATTCTCGATCCTAATGCACATCTCACACCCTATACTGTATGCGCTCCACTAGGACGGCGTCGCTGCGACTACTAAAGCATTAATTGTCCACATTTATGTCGTTTACTAGCTTTTTTTTTCAACCTGGTGTATAACTCATGAAGTAGTAAGATGCAGCTGCCGAGCGTTTAGTGCCGCTGTCCGTCAACCGATTGCATTCCGCGATAGAAAGCCCTATCGGCTAGTGGGGCAATCCAGGATGCGATCTTCGCATCTCACCCATCATTTTTTCACAATTCGTTGGAATCCTTTGGATTCATGATGACGTGGTCGGCCTTTTGGGACTCCTGGAGATCACTGACGATGCATTGTTTCGTCGGGCACACCATCTCCGGTACCGTGTGTACGCTGTACGTCGATCGTAGGAAACACGTCTCACCCACCGACGACGAACGAACGGATTTCCACGAAACAAGCCTTCAGCGGATGGTTGACCAGACGAGGAATAAAGGCAGAAAAAATGACTGTACACTTGTATGATAGATAGATTACCGTGACTCTATTCGGCATGGAATCCTAACCGGAAGTTTGTATAGTAGCCCATTGATCGCCGGGGGATGGATGGGATTGTGATGAACTGTGAGAGTATTGATTAGGTTGTCATTCAAAATAGAACATAGTCCCCTTCTAGGCCTACGGAGAGAAAATCTACCAAAGAAAATGATGAAGAAACAGTTAAATTTGGAAGGTTTTGGAAGTTACATGCCACCACCACGGCGTCGGTCCATGTTTAGTTGGGGTAGAGGACGATCACCTCTTCTATATACTTCAAGTCACTCCCGACGAGTAAAGTGGAAGAATACTGGTTTGGTCCTAGTTGCAGTCCTTGTGCTCCATAGTTGGAGGGAGAATAGTAAACTTGTCGACTCACAACCAGATTTCTTTTCCGATCTACAAACTCTGGGGACACCGACTACCTGTCGGTTGGACCCACCCTGGGGGAAAAATCATTCACTTACCAACATGGTAGAAGAGCAAGGCAACAACAATATTTGTGTCGGTCCGAATCCATCTAGTCCCAATACAGTAGCGGTAGGATTGACATGTCGACCATCACTGGACGGACAGTCAATGCCCACCTCGACGTCTCTCCTCCCCCCAGTGACGACGACAACAATAACACGACCGAAGATTGCTGTCGTATTGTCATACTATGCATCCCCTGCATCTCTACTGAAACAATTACATCATTTTACCAATGAAGTATTGCATAACGACCCATCCCTCGAAACATCGTTCACACTGTTGATCGTCGATGATGGGTCTCCCGTCGGTCTACGAGCGGAAGAATATATGATCCATAAGCATGACGACAATGAAGAACCAGGTGTAGATTATTACGAAAAGATCCCTACTCTACATTTGGTACAAATCGACCAAGATCTTCCTTGGAATCAACCCGGTGCAAGAAATTTGGCAATGCATGTATTAGGAACGATGTATGGGTCGGATCTCATGGTCATCATGCTTGATTTGGATTTGCTTTTGCCGTTGGACATATTGCAATCGATAATGTCCCTTGCTGGAAATGGTGACGACGCTACTACGACTACTACTGCTGCTTCAACAAGTGTGGTTGCTCATTCCTTTAATCGGACCCGACCAGATGGCATTTCATATAAGGAACATCCTTCCGCTATGGCTATTGCCGTCAAACATTGGTGGCAGGGTGGAGGGGGGATGGATGAAGACTTTTCTGGTCATTATGGGAGTGAAGATACCGCCTTTTGGGAACGATGGAACATCGGGAACAACAACAACTACAACAACCAACAAAACAGCTTCATCGAGAAGGGCACACAGCGGATCAAACAGTTTCATTCTGATTGGATACTTCAACAATACAACTTGACTCAGGGTGACTGTGATAGTACATGGATACCGAATATTGTCCAACAGAATCAATGTCGTCTAGCAAAGCAAAAACTGGACCAACAACAGGAGGAACGTGGTGTTACCCGGAAGACCAACGATAACCTTACGAAGTTGAAACGAAAACTTCGTTCCGGATGCTGGTCGAATACATTTCTAAGATTTCCATGGCATTATGTCTCAAAGTCATGAATCGTATTCATTTTTTGCCTTGTATGGAGATGATAGGGGATCGTCCTGATCGAATGACAGTCATCCTTACGTGAATAACTGCATTCACGCAGGTCAGTACCAGGAGCCATCCCTCGCCGCCGGGGGAAGGAATAGGGGAACGATTGTTTTGTTAGGATGATCAAGGCTCAATAGGCAGCCGGCATTTCGACACACGATGAAGTTAAATAGGGAAACGTGCGATATCAGATTACTAGATATTCCATCAACTCTTGTGCTAGGTTCTGTTCGGTCCCGTCGTAGTGGTAGATGGAAAAAAGAATCTCGATGGTTCTTGTCCATGACCTGCAAAATCTGCATTTGACAAAAGCATTCAATCAATGGACTCGCACTCTTTAGTCTGCGGTTAATCGTCGGATGTGTCGGCTTTACATGTCATAGGTGCAAATACCGATCCCTGGTTGAACTTCATGGCAGGTTGCATGTCCACACATGCCATTCTCGAGTGTATCGTCGTCAGCCTTTATAAATCCCCTCAAAAAGATATCTTGTGGATGATCCATGTCCGACATCTCATTCGTTATTGTTTGGCAAACCAAGACACAGTACTTCGTACCACTGGAAGCATCTTGTAGGGCACATTGAGGACGTGCGGATACACCTGGGGGGGTCGGCGGATGAACAAAATCCGTGTGTCGGAAAAACAAAAATATTAGAACTGAATGTCGTTGATCGTGAGCGAGTCCCATGCGATTGGATGAGGTAAATTCGTCGATTCACCCCAATGTATTGTCGTTCTTGTCAGGGGTTGCAATACAAAGGAGTTAATAGAAGTTGATTCTTACCATCGGGTACATCTGCGGGGCATTGACCAGCCTTGCTGCATCTTGGAGCACAGAACTGCCCAAAAGTGTTGAACGAGTAAGAACACATGAAATAAAAGAGAGAGGCAGCGAGGAAAACTGTAAAGGTTTCGAAAGTGCCGAATGGGGACATTGATTCTATGGCATAGCTCCGACCAAACATGAAAAATCGGTCATGGTGATCATCCTTTCAGACTCGACGGAACCTATAGCTTGACACGTACCATTCCAGGAATTCCAGAAACTTCAAATCCCTCTTCATCATCAAGACATCCTGAGGGTGGTTTGCCATAATGGCCCAATCCATCGGACAGAATCTTGACATTTTGATCTATGGATGCCGACTGTCCTGCCAAAGGATGGGGTACCAAGAAATGAAGTTCTTTCTTATTATTAGCACCATCAATGTAATTCTCGGCATTGACAAGAACATTCGTCACAAGCAACGAAGAAACAAGAGATGAAGAAAGCATGATATAGACCACCGTGTCGAGCAATCTTCTTTACTTGTTTGAGTTTGGTTGATGCGATGGTGATGGAGAGAGGAGATCTCACTTTCTCGTTTCATACATACGCTCGGTCCCATGAAATCGTGACTCCATCCGCCAATGAAAAACTCGTCGACGATTGGGTCTAGCTAGTCAGGTTTCCAATAAAGAAGTCGCGACAAACGCCGATTTCTAGAAAAGATAGCTCACCCCGCAAGCTACCTTGGCGATTATTCCCATCTAGACTGGCACTCGATCAAAGTCACATGAGAAGTGTGTGATGCGAGACGCTAGGCTATGTTTATTTTCATAGTCGGTAAGTTGAAGACGCTCGATTATTTTGGTCCTAATTCTTGCCAAATTTTCATTTGGCCAAAAGATTCATAGTAAAGTCAACTACTTGTTTTACTGAGTGGGCGGTCGCTGTAAATCGTCAGATAGTCGGTTGAGTACAGTCCGATTGTACATTTTAGATATCGTAGGTACAGATACCGAGTCCAGGTTGAACTTCTTGGCAAGTGGCATCACCACACATGCCACTCTCGAGTGTATCGGTGTCGTCAGCCTTGATCAATCCCCTCAAAGACGAAGAGACATCTTGTGGATGATCCATGAATGACATTTCCTTAGTTTGACAAATCAAGACACAATATTTTTTACCACTCGAACCATCTTCTAGGGCACATTGAGGACGAGCCGATACGCCTGGGTAGGAATAAGTCCAATCCATCGAGGAAAAAACAAGGAAAATTGAAATGATTTAGATGTGTGGTTGAAACGTGAGTGAGTCCATGCCATTTGGGATATGCCCCCCACACACATGATGTTCCGTGTGACAAAAAGTTTCAGTCCTTACCAGGGGGTGTATCTGTGGGGCATCGACCAGCCTTGTCACATGTCGGAGAACAGACCTTTTATGTCACAGTGTGTATTTTGGGAACAACCCCGCATGAGAAGAAACCGACCAAAAAAAAAGAAAAAGGCAAAAAGTGAGAGACTACGGTAAAGTTTCCGACAAATGTAACCAAAAGGGAGATGATGTCCCCATCCCGTAGCTCCAGTTCGACTTATACACGGTGATCATGGGACGTCACTACTACGTTCTAGCCTCTAGTCTTGACAGCGACACGTACCACTCCAGGAACTCCAGAAATTTGAAATGCCATTTCATCGGGGAGACAGTCCGAGGGTGGTTTACCATAATGACCCAACATATCAGAGCCGAGAGAGTTGACATCCTGATCTACTCCCTCTGCCAACAAAGGATGGGGTGCCAAGAAATGAAGTTCTTCATCGATGTCAATCTCGGCGTTGACAAGAACAGTGGCTACAAGAAACAAGGAAACAAGAGATGAAGACAACATGATACAGACCGTGTTGAATTCTTCTTTGAGATTTTGGTTTTGTGTATACTTCATACGGATCGTTACAGTGCGTTGGTAGGACTTGATGGTGGCTCTTTACCGCGACATCACTTTGCCCAAGATCCAAAACGAACGAGCACGAGTGGATTCGTGACTAGTTACACCAATGACGTACGTGATCCTAAGTTAGTCTAACTAGTCAACCTTCTAAGAGGGTACCGTATGTCCACCTACTGGATACGTCTTTCTTCTATCACACCAAGGCCTTTAGCCATGGACCGAGAACTCCCCTCTGTTGTGAAGCGAAAGAGAACAAACTACATGCTTTCCATTCTAGGTTCTGTTTTTGTTCCCTAGCGGTAAAATCGAAAACTCTGTTTTAGTCCGTGTATCTGTGAAATCTTCATTTGGTCGGATAGATTCATAGGTAGATTAAAGATTCGTTTCGTTTTCGTACGCAGTTAGTACCGTAATCGGCAGATAGTCTGCCGTGCACAGTCTGATTTGTACATTTATTAGATGTCATAGGTACAAATACCAAGTCCAGGTTGAACTTCTTGGCAAGTCGCGTCACCACACATGCCATTCTCAAGTGTATTATCGTCGTCGTCTTCAGCCTGATGAATCAATCCTCTCAAAAAAGAAGAGACATCTTGTGGACGATCCATGACAGACATCTCCATGCTTTCTTGACAAATCAAGACACAATATTTCAAACCACTAGAACGATCTTCTAGGGCACATTGTGGACGTGCGGATACACCTTGTGGGAAGGAACGAACAAACAAAAAAACACAGGATGTTTTTGAGCGGTGAGCGAGTCCATTCGATTAGGATGTGATATACCTTCGTAAATCCGCCCCACCGTAGTACACACGCTTTTTTGTGTCTTACCATCGGGCATATCTGTGGGGCATCGACCAACCTTGTCACATGTCGGAGCACAGACCTGTGAAAGTGTATTTTTGAACCCGCATGAGTACCGACACAGAAAGGCAAAGTGAGACTGCGATAAAAGGGGAGATGATTACATCCCGTAGCTCCGGTGGAACTCTACACAGAAAATAGCGTGTCCTCTGGTGATCATCCACCCGTCATTCACGACTCTACCCCTGGACAAAGTGACAACGTACCATTCCAGGAACTCCTGAAATTTGAAATGCCATTTCATCGGGGAGACAGTCTGAGGGTGGTTTACCATAATGACCCAACATCTCCGAATGAAGAATATTGACATCATGATCGACTACTACTTTTGCCGAGATCGATTGTCCTGCCAAAGGATGGGGTGCCAAGAAATGAAGTTCTTTCCTATTCTCAACACCATCGATGGGATTGTTGGTATTGGCAAGTACAGCCGTTACAAGGAACAAGGAAACAATAGATGAAGACAACATAATACAGACCACAGTGTCGAACTATATTCCTTTCAGGTAATTTGGTTTGACTGTGAAGGTGAATGTTCTTGCTGATTGAGCTCCGTCGCTTTTCTACGGTCACATCAAAAAGATCCAGAACGAACCGCGGTGGAGAGTTTGGTCCCATAGAATCGTGACTCCGTCCACCAATGAAAAACCTGTTGTTTATTTAGTCTAACTAATCATCGTTCTAACGGAAAGTCCGCGGGCGCTATACGATTGCTGGAAGTCGTGGCAAAAAGTCGGCAAACTTGGGGGTCTCACAATCACTGTTCCCTAGTTCTTGTTTAACGTCATGGATGCCGTTATACTATCTTTCAATTGTCGGGATAGATTCCCAAAATCGGCATTACAATCTAATGTCCCCGATGGTGTTTTCGGAGTGCATTCGTACAAAAAGAATGACAGTGGCGATTGTAAACCACCTGAAAGTGGTACTTGGATATATCTGCCCGCAAACGAGGACTGAAATGAAGAAGAAGAGGCAGAAGAAGTGTGAAAGACTACACCGGTACCGCGTTTTTCTTTTCAGGTATGAATTGGTACACAGATGAAAATCCTTGTAGGGTCAACATTTTTTCCATCTCAGGAGGGGACAAAGTTGGGATTTGCCTTTCGAATTTCTTCTGGCATATTTCGGACCCAACAACCCATATCTTGTACAAAGTCTTCACATTTGACGACATCATATTCCATAGTCACTTTTGGATGTAGATTGTAACGTTCCTGTCCATGGAGTTGAGGCGGAGTCGATGATACAACATCGTCATTTGTACTAGTTTTCGCATCGGCACGTTCTTGGGCACGTCGAGTTTCCTCTTCATGTTCTTTCCATAAACGTTGATTTTCTCTTTGTGATTCCATGGTTTCATGGGTCCGAATATTGACATGAATCGTTGGTGAACCATTTCGTGGTTCAAATGTGGGATTTTCTGTCATATGGGGTTGTTCATGTTTCGTCTCTACGAAATGATATGCACTACAACTCGTCACCCATTTGCAGTTGACACATATACAATGTAACATGGAAGAAGAAGAAGACCCAACAATGCCTTCTTGACTATGACGACGTCGTTGGAAACCAAACGTAGAGGATGCCGCACCAGGAGTAGAACTCGATGGGGGGTTCAGCATCATCCCACCAAAAGAATCGACGACATTCATCATGGCAAGACAAAGAACCATCGTCATAAGCCGACCAGGGTTGGTACTGACGATAACCACAATCATGATTGTGAAGACAATATCTATTTGACAGTAAGAAAAGGGTGGTTTCCTCCAGGGAAACTTCGACTACGAATGCTTTTTTGGGTGTTTCTTTGTGTCCCCGTCGGTCGTGTGTCTTTGGAAGATTTTCTCTCTTTGACCGACTCGAGTCTCTCAGAAAGAGAGCGTGTGTCCTACGTCGGACGCTGACGTCAGCACGCCATCCTCGACCACTTCTTCCCCCTGGGGCCCCGGGAGTTGGGGAAAGATATACGATTGGCCGAACGGGTTTCATTCGAGCCTGTCAAGCGTGATTGGTGGCGTGGCAGCTCTCTGGACCATCTGTTCCAAATGAGGGAAGAAAAGAAGAGGGAGGGTTCTTTGTTCGATGTTTGGCTATGTCAGTCACGGAATTTTGAAATCCGCGGTTCTGGGATAACTACTCCATCGTGGCAACGGTAGTTTCCTTGCTCTCTAGAGTAACTGTACGGTAGCCCCAGATAGAACACCGATCGGTAATGGAGCAAAGACAAGGTCCTCTAAGGCGCAAGATTGTGTGTACCAATTTGTTTGAACTTAATTATAACCATATAGACATGGCTGTATTCTATGGTAGCTTTGGCTGAACTGTCTTTGTCGTTGCCGTTGTTGCTTCTGTTGTAGCTCTTGTTCTTGTTGGGCAGATCGGATCAAACAAAATTGTCGACATGTCGTAAAGCGATTCACAGCATGAGCGGGATGTGTCCATACACCACCATACCAACAGAATTCATCTTCTTCTACGACTTGACGCCAATCCCATTGTTCGGAAGAAAATTCTATATAATTCCGATATACCATCTCTTCCATTTCAATGGGAGAAATCCATACGTTTTGTTTCGTCTCGATAAGGTAATGACAATGATGAGGTATAGGATGTGTCTCGACCCGTGTTTGGAATCGAACCTTTTTCTTGAGACTCTTCTGTGATGCTGTAGACGTCGACGTCCCATTCGTCGTGTCTTGTAACGGTTGTCTTTGACTGGAAGAAGATGAAGAAGATTGAATGCTCCTATCGCATTTTTGCACTTCTTCGGTTATTGTTGTAGTCGCTTTTCTTAAGGAAGCCGAGGTGGCGGGAATCGATTGCCGTTCAGGCGGTGATGGTGCAATCATGCCGAGCTTGAAGAGATATCGTGATCGGATACGATTCGATTCCATAGCTCCATGGACACTACATCTTGTTGTTCCGGTAGTCGTGGAGGTGGTAGTTGTAGTTGTCGTTGTCGTCGACGATGATCGTTCACTGACTGTCGTCGCAAAGCTTGACTTTCGTTCTAACGATTCGAATTCGTCAAAGAGATCATTCGATACTAATAATTCTGCTCCATTCGGAGAATGACATGGATGAAGAGGCATGCTGGTCTTGATAGAGTCTATGGTTGGATCTTGGAATGCCTTTGTCATGGATTACAGAGTAAGTCTCGACAAAACAATAATGGCAGATGTTTTGTATGTTGATCCACGATTCTTTGGCGGAGAGGAAATTTTTTTCTGAGAACAGAGGGTTTGGCAGATAGCAGCTGCCATCACTTTTCCTTTTCTATATCACGACAGAACAATCCGTTCGTTTTGGACCAACGGTACAGATCGGACGAAAGAATAGGAGAAGACACGATTAGACTTAACGACGGTAGTCATTGACTAATCTTTTTTATGCCCTTTTGCCATATACTATGCCCCGGTCACGTTCCAACTTCTGGAGGTTTGGACGAAAGAACTATAGAACTTTGGTATACCATTCCAAATTCGTCTGGAGGCGAATTGCCATTTGTGACGTGTACCGGAACCAGGCATGACACCCCTCGCATTGTCGTCATAGTATTCAATGGAAAAATCATGACACCCCGCGAATTTCGGAAATTCTGATTCCCCCCCCCTCATTCGTGGCGAACATTGGGGGAAACATGGACAGACGAGAGAGTCTCCACAATCCCCGCCCGAAACTTTGTCTCATCTTGGTCGACAATTTCGTTCACATTTTTTGCACGATCCCTTTTCGCCAAACCTTGTTACAATCCATCCATCATCCATCCAAATGTTGATAATGTGACTCCGAGTCAATCCCTTTCTCTTGGACCACCATCCGAGTCAATCCCTTTCTCTTGGACCACCATCGAGAAGATAAGACCCATCTTTGCCACGTAGCAAGAGAAAGAGAGAGAGGTCTGAGGCACCAGTTTCGTGCGGACGCTTCCTACAGTCCCTTAGGTGCTGGCTGGAAAGATGTCTACTTGCTAAGGAATTTTCGAAACTTCATGGGATTGTGAAGACTGTGTTATGGAAAAAATCGAAACTCCTATGGACAACGACTATGAAATTCTGGAAGAAACGACGAAAGGAGGAATTCATCCCAAAAATTCACCAATCAACCTAACCGCAAGCGCCGTGACAAAGAGGACGATTGATCTAGAAGAGAGGTCGCTTGGATTATTTTCATCGAATCTCTTTGTTGGTTCATTTATCTATCTCTAAATCCCGTCGCTTATGGTTTCAAGAAGGAAAAAGTAGTGATATTTCCGAACGTCACATCCTTTGACTGATGGGGTAATTTGCCGAAGGCCTTCCATAGACGACCTTCAATTAAATGAACAATCAGTTTGAGATCGGCGAATTTGTCCCCCAAGGTAATCCTCGAACAGAGGAGTGTCTGTAGTCAGGAGGTAGCGGCAGTCGTGGCATTTTTAGAATGGAATCGCCTTACCTGCCCAATCATATAATCCACCACTATTCTCATCATCCATAGTGTTGATAACCTTCCAAAGACATTCTACGGTAAAGTCGACGGGGAAGAGTCTTCCTTCTGCTACATTCTTCTGAAATGGTTTCGATAGGTCGGTATCTGTCGTCCCTGGATGAAGAGAGATACACCATATTGATTGACGTTTCACTTCATGTGCCAGTGTTCGTGTCGCCTGATTGAGAGCTGCCTTACTCATCCGATAGGAGTACCATCCACCTAAATTATTGTCCGAGACCGAACCGACTCTAGCACTTAGGTTGGCGATGACGGCATTCGGTCGAGAAGACGAATCTTCGTCGTCCTTGCCACGCTGTTGTTGTCGTCGTCGTTGAGCCATCAGGGGAATTAACTCCTTACTGAACATGATAGGTCCAAACACATTTACACTAAAGGTCTTTTCAAGCCATTCTCGATCCATCTTGGCAATGGTCCGTTCTGGTCCTGATGTCGTCATGCCGTCTCCCAATAATCCAGCGACATTCAGAAGGATATCGACTCGATTAAATTGACCCTTTATGGTATCGGCAGCTGCCACAATCGACGATTGGTCGTCCAAATCCAATGCGACCAAACGAAGTCGGTCTTGGTCGTTCAGACTCAATCCTCCCGTCAATGCCATCAAACCACCTGATGCCGAGGGATCTCGACAACAGGCTACGACTGTACCCTAAAAATCCCACCACGAAATAAGAAAAATGGTTAGAGAGAATATCCCTTCATTGAATTCGAAACTTAGCTGGATCCACAATAATCACAAAAATACGAGGAGTACGTACCTTAGTTTCTGTTAGGAGCATCTTGACAAATTGATACCCAATCCCTCGTGATGCTCCAGTCACGACGAATACAGCATTGGTATCGGAAGATCGTGCATTGGCAATGCTAGACGAGGAAGATATTCTTTCCATGTCGGCATAGACTGCCTGTCCTTTCGATTGTGGTGGAATCGGTGCCTGGAAGGACGATGATGACGACAATAGGCAACGACTTTTTATATTCCTGCTTCGTCTCCCATTGCCCGTCGACACTGTTCGGAACGGGTGCGGACTCCCACCTTGGTGGACGACGAAAGCGTTTGCCATCATCAACGACGACGACGACGATGACAATGAAGACGAGATCGATCGTGACGAGAGACTCATGACTAGAGCTGCACAAGTTCGTGTCACTTGAACCTTTTTGAGTTTCATGATGGACATATGCGAGTTAGAGTTTGAAAAAAGACAATGAGCAAACTCAAACTATAAGGCGGACATGCTGATTCACAATGTGATGATGTTGTGATGAGCGTATAGGAAGAGAGGTCGTAGAAATCTCTCACCATGGTGGATGCGTCACTCGTGACTGAATGAAGTCACGGATCCTCTCAACTGCCTTGCGGCTACGTTATACCCCTCTTCGATATCATAGTTTCCCAAGAGTATGATATCCGACCAAAGGAAGAATGATGACTTTTTCTCAACGTTATCCTCACTCTCCTAGAATCTAAAGGTGATGAACACGAAAGGAAACATACCAAACTTTGTTTTTTTAGAGTAACTGGTGGCACGAGGCGATTGGGGAAACCCGGGAAGAATGTGGAAAACAATGGCAAGCGATATATATATATACCGGTCCCCATATGTGACGATCGGGGGACCACGACAAAGGCAGCGAAATAGACAATCGTATCGAACCCCAAAAGATCCACTACGCCGATCTGATCAGATTAAACCTGCTATTAAATGACATGGAATAAGGCCTGTAATCATTCAGATCTGACGCTTCAAAGAACCACGTTGTTGCCTAACCTGTTTACACTAATGGTTTAATCCTTTCGTCCTTGGAGAAGAAGATAGGTTTGGGTTTCACTCTTCCAATCTCGCGAAAACGCTGTAAATTCTGTACATTCCAAGATCCTGAATCCGGCCTTGTATGTATATTGACATGTCCTCTCTTTTTCAGGGGCGTTGTAATCTACGGCTAATGAGCCGTTGTTTGTAACTGTAAATTCCACATTTTAAAAATACTTGGTGACAGACAGTTGTTGCTTGTTGGATCCCAAGCTCCCCATAATTCAAACAACGTCCTACACCCCTTCCTCATCCCTATCCCCTCATCGGGAAAATTCAAGGTACCCTCGCTTTCTTTGGACCCCGCGTCATCGTCGTACCATGCTATGCAAATATTGTTGTAGACGATTCTTCAAACTGTCTTGCGATGGCTGTCCTTGTTGTTCTCGTCGTTCCTTCGATTGTTGGTGTTGTTGGTGTTGGTGATATTGTATCGACTGCTTCGGCAAAGGATGAGATTGAGAGGTTATGTTCCGAGTCTTCTTGTTGGGTGACGACTGGGAAATGATAATTCATCGAAACAGTTGGTGACCAACAAGCAAGGGATGCCAATGAGGACATACTACTGAAGGAGGAGGACCCAGTACAAATCGTCGTCGCCGTCGTAGTAGTAGTCTGAGTCGGACGACGGTGATGAGGAAGTTCATTACTCTTCTGGACTGCCTTCTTGTCGATGGGATTCGTATCGATAGAATTGTGAAAGGGATGGCTACTTTTCGAGGTCGTCTTGGATAGTAGGACTGGATTATTGGAAGGTGTTGTCGTCGAGAGTGATTTCCAAACACAAGTCCGACACGATACATCGATTACCTCTCTTCCTTCCGCGATTGCCAACATTGCCTTCATACGTTGAGGTCGAGCAAAGGCTTTCGGATCTAACCATTGATGACATTTTTGACATTCCAATGTTAAACCTCGATTGTGGTGAGTGTTGCTGCTGCTACTGTTGGTGCTATGGTGGCTACTTGTACTAAGAAGAGTACTCTTCCCGTGATTGCTTTTCCGACTGTGACCATGACTAGACCGACCAAGGAAGGAGGATCGGACTTTCGAAGTGGTATCCGTTGCTAGTGTATTTGATGGTAATAACGTCGAAGAAGAAGAGGAACGACGAGAAGAAGACGAATCGTCTGGAATCGGACATAGTGGACCCTTCATCGTCAGTTTCGCCATATCTCGTGTGAAGGTAGTAACTGTAAACCTGGGTTGTTCTTGAACGACGTGAGGCAGGTGATGAGTGTGTGTGTGCGTGTGTGTGTGCGTGTGTGTGTGCGTGTGTGTGTGTGTTTTGATGGCGTAATGTCAGGCCCAACTAGCCATCAAGCTCGAGACGGTATTGACTGTTGACTGTGACCGTGAAAGAGAGCGAGAGAAGTGGGTATGTTGTCCGGCCGATGAAGCGCACTTCCCGGAAAAAAAACAGAGAAAGTGGAAAAAGAGGCACGGGGCGAGCCAAGTCAAGGAGATGCCTCGTATAATTGGTGGGTTGAAGAGGCGCCCCCCTCACCCGGGTTCTACCGTCGGTCGTGGTATGACAGTGACATGAGGGGGAAAAAAATTGTCCGGTAGGCCTTTCGTCAACCGTCGTTCCTTTGTCGTAACCGCAAAAAAATACATATAGAATCTGGATGTCACACTTTTTCGTTGGAACAATGAACAACCGTGTGATAAATCGTGTGGTTCCTGGTCGAGCAATTCAACAATCCAACAGTTGAGAGGTTCCATGCCGGCGTTCAACGGAAATTCCTATTAGCCGAAGGTGTCACAACAGAGACACGATCCAGGGTATGACGTAGGTCCCGCCAAAATTCGCATGCTGACGTGACACATCATCATTGCTTGGCGTCTGATCTCTCACTGTCTCCCAATACTGTACACTCTCCCTCTCTCGTTGGTTGACTCAACCGTCGAATACATCATGCTAGACACCTACCGCCACTGGTCAACGAAGGAAGCAAGAAGTATATCACCCATCAAATTCAAGTAAAGACCCTTGTCTATTCCCAATATGAGATCTTTCACCTCTCTCTTCGTATTTGCATTTGTTCTGCTAGTATCGTTGTCCGCAGTATCTGGCTTTGTCCCTCGAGCGAATGTAGCTGGAACACAAGTGGGAACCGTCGCAGCGTCATCTACAACTCTTTTCTTTTTCGATGCATTTTCGGCACCGAAGGATGATGGTACTCCAGGTGACTATGTTTGCAAGGTAGGTCCTAGTGTCTACGTGTACCAAAAATGAAATAAAATCATCTTGTACCCCCTGATACCTGATGACTGATACCTCCAACTTTTTTCTCTTTTTTTTCTTTCGAAAAAAAAACAACAACGACAGGATTGTGGATATGTCTACACCAAGGGACCAAAGGCTTGGGCAGCAGAATCAAATGATGATTATTCCTGTCCACCATGTGGTGCACCCAAACGTCGATTCAAAAAGGTTCCCAAGGGAAGTGCAACCGGCAAAGTCGAAGTTAAGAAGAGTTGGTTTGGAAAATAAATAAACATACAAAACAATTTACGGGTCGGTCAATCTTTGGACTCCCGGGAGAAAACGTGTGGTATAAAATATCCAATGAGGAGGATTTTACGCCACGCAAAACGAGAGATCCGTGATTTGAACACATAAGGCGTCGCTATCGGCTACTACTACTACTACAGCTATGGGACTTTGATTGAAACGATTATATAAAGAAAAAAGATCTCCCGG
>Ga0194115_10004537_pt1 | contig 14889 bp, 21 predicted proteins | sample TA2MahsurfametaG_3_FD_148656 | JGI IMG/M metagenome (GOLD analysis project Ga0194115, IMG submission 148656) | Freshwater microbial communities from Lake Tanganyika, Tanzania - TA2015002 Mahale S4 surface | ecosystem: Environmental > Aquatic > Freshwater > Lake | place: Tanzania: Lake...
TATCAAAAGAGGTACAACTCAACACTACTAATGGATTAATAGTTGGCGGGAAGATAATTTTTAACGGTGACAGCATAGGAAACCTGTCTCCAAGCGTAACATATTATGTCAATGAGATAAACACTGTAACTAACCGTATAAAATTAAGCACTACTCAATATGGTACTAACATTAATCTTGTATCAGGCACAGGAAACATGTCAGGTATATTCGATGCTATGTCCTTTGCAAAAATAATCAAGCACAATATAGAGACAGAATGGGCATATAAACTAAATCAGATCAATTTTCAAATTGATAGATTCACAGTAGGTAAAGAATTAACTTATGACTTATCTACACAAGTCACACCAAGTTCTTGGACTAGATATCCTAGCGGAGTTCCTGTTCCAAATCCTGCTGACAGCAAAGATTTTTATGTTTTATTCCCTAGAAAAACTATATTGCCTGACAAAACACAGTATAATTTATGATAGTTTTAGTTCACATAAATACTTAGGGACACATTACACATATGAGTACGATTAACACAAATGGCATCGATGTAAATTACCCAATACCTGGGGAAAATAATAGCACTCAGGGGTTCCGTAACAACTTCACAGCCATAAAAACTAACTTGAATACAGCAGGTACTGAGATAACAGACTTGCAGAATAAGGTTGTGCTTAAGTCAGCCTTAGCAAATAGTGTATTAAACAATGACATGGCTAATACATTGATCGCTAATGCAAGCACATTACAGTTCCGTGCCACTACATTTAATTTAGGAAACGCATTAGCAGATAATGTGCTTATAGATTGCAGTTTAGGCGATTTACAGTATGGTAATCTAGCAGGAAACATAGTATTAAATTTCGGAAGCTGGGCTCCTATCAATACACAAAGCACAGTAAAACTACAATTAGGCAGACCAAATAATCAAGCAAATTTTAATATAACATTCTCAGCAAATGCACAAATAAATGAAAATTCAGGTTGGAGTCTTCTTGAAAATTCAGGCTCTAATGGTGGATTGGCTACATTGACTTTTCCATATGATGTTACACAGATTAATCTAACTGTTACATCAACTGATTGCGGTAACACATTATTTGTAGAACCTACTAATAGACCGTTCCAGACTACTGCTATACAAGTTCGCACTCCTTCCCCCACTGGGTTTTTAGGAGATGTTGCAGGTACTGTATCAGTTGACGCTAATTATTTGTACGTTTGTACAGATGATTTTGATTCAACAAAACTTACCGGTAATGCGATTTCAACAACTACTGGTACGAATATTATAAGTTTTGGTGCTGCATTAGGAACTGGCGTAGTAGTAAATATGCCTGTAGTATTTGATACTATGTTTATAAATGGAACGAGCGTGACATCGTTTGCAGGCATAACTTCAGGTCAAGTTTATTTCGTAAAGACTAAACCTACATCACAGACTATCACCATTAGTGATACTAGAACTAGCGGTACAGCGGGAACCACATTAGCATTAACAACTGTGGCAGCAAATGCAGGTCAAACTTATATGGATGCTACATTTTACAGCGGTTCAAATATCTGGAAACGAGTAGAATTATCAACTTGGTAATAAATGGAACATCCATTCATAAACGATCTTAGTGATAAATCTATAGATCAACTTCAAGAAACTATAACAAGCCTCTATACAAAGTTGACGTTCGCGCAGCGTACAGGTAATGGCCCTCTCATTAACCAAATAAGCATGGTGATTGAAAGTTACAAAAAAGAATATCAAAAGAAGATCGATGCTATGATCAAGAAACAAAACATTGAGGGGCAAGTCAGGATTAGTAAATAACTGTATGTCGCATAGCAAGGTACAGAAAAATTTTACGTTTCAATCTGCTATCCATTTTGAAAATAAATTCATGGTTAATTTTTATGAATTGGATGCGAAGTTTGAAATATACACAGAAGATGCTAGGGAACAAAACATAGCCATAGAGCGAGTGACACATTTCTTAGGCTCTGTGGTAGAAGATTGTTTATTCATATCTATAGAACATAATGATGCTATAAACAAATACCATTTAGCAGGTATAAAAGTTTGCACTATACCAGAAGATCCATATGATCAGATCATAGGCATGGTCTTAATGAATAAATGCAATGCTATAATGGAAGGTAGGATCATGATGGAAGAGATATTGGTAGGTAGCAAGTTAAGCAATCTAATTAAATTTGAACTTAACCGTGAAGTAGCAGCAGCAGAGTTCGCTGGGAAATATTGGTATAATGACAGCACATTAGTCATGGCTGATAAGTCTAATAAAAAGGACAAGATCGTGAATCTATTTGACCATAAGTGTGATAGTTGGAAAGATTTAGGCTTGACTTGGAAAGAAACTTAATATAATATGTTAATATGCGAACTGATGTATATGGACAAATAATACTAACGGAAAACGATCTCTGTGACATGTATCTGACAGATCCATGTAAAAATTTTAAGGAAGCGTTGTCAGAAGAATCATTACATTTATCTGACAAATTAGATTTGACAAGTCTACCCAATATTGTTCATTACAATAATCCGGAGTTGTCTGTAACAGAATTCGATATTAAGAACCAAAATAACTGGCATATGCCTGCTGATTATAAAGAGCTAGACATAGCCAAATATATATTAGACTTATGTAAGACTGAAGAAGAGGTACAGCGGGTAGGACAAGAATTATTATTATTTCAAGAACGAGACATGTTTGATGTATTGCGTTATATGAAATATCTTGTAGATACTATGCGAAACAATAACATAGTATGGGGCGTTGGTAGAGGTAGTAGTGTTAGCAGTTTCGTTTTATATCTTTTAGGTATACACAAAATAAATAGTTTGTATTATGATTTGTCGATTGACGAATTTATAAAGTGAGGAAATTATGAAACAATATCGATCGGCGCAAGGAAAAACAATTGATATGGCAGCACTCGCAGCCAAAAATGAGCGCGTCCGTGCAGTAGGTAATATGAATGTTAATGCCCGCGGTGATACTATTGATAGCGAGGGCAAAATAATCATACCTGCTACACAAAAAGTGGGCCAGCAATATCAAGCGACTGTAGGCAATAGATCAGCACAGCCACAAAAAAGTAAGGCGCAAAATAATAAACAAACTGTGCCAGCATCTAAAGCACCACCTGCATTGACTAAAGAAGAAATAGAATTAGATAATTTTACTATAGATGATCTAGAAGTTGAACAAATTAAAGCAAAGGACGCAAACAAATAATATGGCAAATATAAATTCATATAAGGTAAAAGGTTTGAAACCGTTAAACGATACTATCATAGTATCAGATATGTATTTCGGTGACAGGATCACTCAAGGCGGCATCTTACTTAGAAATGATGACACTACTAGTAGGGGTATAAGACCAAGATGGGGAAAGGTATATGCTATAGGACCCAAACAAAAAGATGTTAAGGTCGGACAGTATATAATGATTGATCATGGTCGTTGGACTCGCGGTATCAAGATAGAAGATAAAACGGGTGAATTGATTATCCGTAAAGTTGACCCTAAAGATGTATTATTGATAAGCGATGAGCCGGTCAACGATGACACTATAGGTGATAAGGAGTAATTATGTATAGTATCTCACATCCATATAAATCAGCAAGCGAAATCAATATTTCTATGGCCCGTGTATATCAGAACATGAGCCTAGCAGTATTGACCTCAATGTTAGTAAGTTATCTTGTAGGCACTAGCCCAGAATTACTGCAATTCTTTTTCACAGGTTGGACGAAGTGGATCGTAATCTTTGCGCCTTTGGCGGCAGTTTTCGCAGTGACAATGGCATTGAACAATAGACCAGATCGAAACGTAGCACTTTTATTATTGCATGGATTTGCAGCATTGATGGGTCTAAGTTTTGCAACTATCTTTGCTGTATTTCAGATGGGCAGCATCGTTAGCGCATTCATGGGAGCAGCCATCTTATTCGGGGTGATGAGTTTTTATGGGTACTTTACTAAAAATAATCTGGATAGTATTGGTAAGTTTATGTTTGTTGGCCTTATTGCCATTATTATTGCCAGTATTGTTAATATCTTTATCGGTAGCAGCCTTTTTGCTATGGTTATTAGTGCTTTGGCCATTATTATTTTTCTTGGCCTTACTGCCTATGATACTCAGCGTATCCGTGAGTTAGTGACCCAAAATAGCACTGATCATGTCGAGGAAGTCCAGGGGGCGTTGACATTGTACTTGAATTTCATTAATATATTCTTATCATTATTGCAACTTTTCGGCGATAGGAAAGAATGAAGAATAAACTCTGGGTAGAAGCATATAGACCTAAGAAGGTCACAGAATATGTATTCGTTGATGAAAATCAGCGAAACACAGTACAGCACTGGATCAAAGAAGAAAGCATACCGCATCTATTATTGAGCGGCGACCCCGGCACTGGTAAGACTACCCTTGCTAAGGTATTGATCAATGAGTTGGCTATAGAAGATTTCGATGTGCTTGAGATCAATGCTAGCCGCGAAAACGGCATTGATATGCTAAGAGAAAAGATTAATAGTTTTGTGCAGACTATGCCTTTCGGCAAGTTCAAGGTAGTGCTGTTAGACGAAGCGGACTATCTCACACCCCCGGCGCAAGCCGCCTTGAGAAATGATATGGAAGCGTATCACATGACAGTACGCTATATCCTCACTTGTAACTATCGTCACAAGATAATTCCTGCACTAAAGAGTCGCTGCCATGAATTTCATATCGCTAAGACTGATATGACTGAATTCACAGCAAGAGCCGCTACAGTACTTGTCACAGAGAACATTGAGTTCGATCTAGAAGTATTGGATACATATGTTCGCGCTACATATCCTGATCTACGAAAATGCTTGAATCAACTACAGGCAAATAGCATCACTGGCAGTTTGACCAGACCCTCTACTGAAGCAAATAGTGATGATGCGTTATTACTAAAGGCTATAGAATCGTTTAAGAACGGTGATGTGTTGGGCGGAAGGCAGGTTCTGATTGAGTATATTGGAATATATCCAACACGAATCGAGGATGTCTATAAGTGGATGTATGACAATCTTGAACTATGGGGTCAAAATAATACACAGCGCGATGCTGCTATTATTCATATACGCAATGGGCTAGCGCAGTTGCCTCTTGTGGGTATCCCAGAAATCTGTCTAGCTGCAACATTAATTGAATTGACTTCTTGATCTATTAAATAGAACATATGCGATATCTGTTGATAAGTTTTTATCGAAAGGCGGGCGGACAGATCGATGAACAAGCACGATTTGTCAAGCGTGTGCGCGGTAGCGATTCATCAACTTCAAATATCATCATTGATTATGGCCTACGCAAGGTAGAAAAGTGTGTTGTAGAAGGAAAAAAGTTAGACAGGACATTTGACCAACTCAATGAGTACTATAAGAAAATATATCCTACTATGGTGGCCCAGCTTGAGAAAGAAGGGCCAGCCCTAGCAAAGAAGCGTGATATTAAATCCTAGCTACTATATAGATGTAGAATATGTTCTATGATTCTATGTCTTCTTATATCCTTTAGTTCAAACTCACATATACCGATGCTGTAGACAGGGTTCTTATTTAGCCTCGATGTTAAATCTAAAAGGCCATTGTCAGCGGTTCGTCTGTCTGTCTGTTCGATGTCACCTGTAACAACTATCTTGCTACCCTGCCCTATACGAGTCATCAACATCTTAAGTTGGCTAGGTGTAGCATTCTGCGCCTCGTCCAATATGATCCATGCGTTCTTAAAGTTTCTACCACGGCAAAATGCTAGTGGAGTGATTTCAATGATTTGTTCATTTAGCATGTATTCTAATTCTTTAGTGCTATAATATTCTTTTAGCACATCAAGTAACGGACGGACCCAAGGTTCCATCTTGCTGTTTAGATCTCCAGGTAAGAATCCATGCTTTTCATCATCGACCGCTACCGCAGGTCTAGTCAATATGATCTTATCGCAGTCGCCTTGTCTTAGGGACTTGATCGCGGCTAGCATCGCCAAGTATGTCTTGCCGGTGCCAGCGGGCCCGGACACAACTACGATGTCTAAGTCTCTGTCGATTAGTGATAGGATATATTTTTCTTGATTGACTGACTGCGGTAGCAGTTCGATCGGTTTGCGATTACGTCTGTAATGCTCTTTGTTGAAGTCTATTGTTTCTGTTACATATAGATTTTGATGTTTATGATTTTGCATGTATCTGTTCTGTTCTTTTCTTAAAGCACCCGTTTTTCTTTTGCTCAAGCGTAATTCTCCTGTACTGTTATGAGATTGTATCAATCTCAAAACTATTTAATGGAGGAAAGACTAATAAAATATGACAGACTTTACATGCTATAAAATGATAAATACTGTTCTAAACTCTAAGCTACCCTTCTCTTACGACACTCTATTATAAAGATAAATACACTATGTTCCATAAACAAGTCGCCGATAAATGGTTTGATAGTATTGATTTCGATAGCATAATTAATACCATTAAGGGTGTTATGACCAGCGACGGAAGCATGTCTATACTATTGGACTTTGAGAGAGTATTGGATGAGCTTGATATTTACGCTTTTAAAAACTGGTTATTAGGCGAATTAGTAGATGGTCCAGAAATCGGCAGATATAATGTTACCTGCACATTTATGTGGCCATACAAGTTGATGCCAGATCCTAGAGCTGTCAAGAGATTATATGCTGTCAATTGTGAAGTAAAATGGATAGAAACAGAGATCAAAGTTCCTATCGAAGTTGAAAATTATGATGACTTTGTGCCTGGCACAAATTATCCTAAAGGCATCAATAAAAAAGTATGGCTTGTTAAGATCACTATTCCAATGTCATTGATGGATGATGTCAAAGAAGGTTCTATTGATCTTCAAGGATCAAACATAGACCTTAAAGAACTTGAAGATGCATACAACGATGACTTAGATAAAGCCGGTGTACAGGATACTAACAGTACAGCAGGCGGCGCAAATCAGGCTATACCAACAGCCTAAGGATATGACTATGCGACTGAATGAAGGTTTAGATTATCACGATATGAAAGGTATGATTAAACCTGAAGTATCTGTAGATGAGTATGCCACAAAATTGGGTGAAAATAGCGATTTTGTTACATTGACTTTTATCCTAAAAAGCAAAGATGCTGCTAAAGATTTAGTGAGTTGGCTTGAGATAGGATACGATTTCATACTTGATGCTAGTCTAAGCGATGGTGAATTAGAACCAGGTAAGTGGTTGGTATTCGTAGAGATGAAGCGTAGATCAAATGTTCCTCAAAAAATAGTTACGATACTTAAAGATTTAGAAACTTTGACTGATCGACCATTAAAAGAATATGTGATCAAAGTTAATGATGAGACTTTTGATGCAGATGAAGATGTGCTTAAGCAGGCAATAATACTAAGCCCTAACCAATACATGAAAGAAAAAGGCGAAGACGAAGGCCTTAATGAGATGAGAGCAATTGCTGGATTACCTAATAAAAAAGTATATGTAAACATTGATGAAGAAATTAAAAAATATATAAACACAGCAGGTCTCTAATATGTTAGAAAGTGTTGCTAGACAACTTAAATCTATGCTAAGTGATAGCCACGATGATGATGCGATATCAAGTAAAAGAGTAATAGCATTTATAGCTTTTATTGCTTGCGTGATAGCATTTTTTGTTGATCTTTTTACAGATTATGAAATCACGCAAGGTATATTCGATAGCATGATGTGGATAGTTATTGCAGGTTTGGGTTTCACTGGACTTGAAAAGTTTGCAGGAAAATGGTCAGTAACTAAGAATGACCATGATCCCATGGCTTGACTTGTACCTCATAATCATATAAAATAAAGCATGGACTATTACGGAATTTTGGGTGTAGCCAAAACTGCCACGCCTGATGAAATTAAAAAAGCCTATCGTAAACTTGCTAGTCAGCATCATCCTGACAAGGGCGGAGATAAGGTTAAATTTCAAGAAATACAGTCAGCATATGATGTATTAAGTAATTCCGATAAGAGGCAGCAATACGATAATCCTGCGCGACATAATCAACATCAAAATTTTGGATTTACTACCGATAATGTTAACATAAACGATATCTTTAATACTATCTTCAGGCATCAGCATGGCACCCAGCATTTTTCTAGACAGTTATATAGAACGCAGATAGATATATCATTACAGGATGCATATAACGGTACTAACAAAATGTTAGAATTAAACTTGAATTCTGGCAAAAAGGTTATTGATATTACTGTTCCCAAAGGGGTAAATCAAGGGGACCAACTAAGATTTGATAACATAATAGAAAACGGCTCATTGATGGTCAACTTTAACATAATGCCAGATTTAAGATTTGAAAGAAGGCAAAATGATCTATATTGCAATCATAGTATAAGTGTATTGGATTTAATAGCAGGCACAGATTTTATTTACAAGACCATATCAGGCAAAGAATTAAATATATCTATAAAACCTAAGACACAACCATATGTTAATGTCCGGCTTGTAGGATATGGTATGCCTATAGTCAACACAAGTTCATTCGGAGACCAATATATCTTGTTAAAACCATATATACCTGATAAAATTGATGATAGTATTATTGATAGTATTTTGCGTAGTAGAACCTTATAAATAGATTAGAGGCAATTATGAATAGTTCACCCGAAATTGAAAATATCATCGAACAAGCTATTAGTTATGCGAAAGAACATAACCATGAGTATGTCACCACTGAACATTTGCTTTATGCATTGATCACATATGGACCATTTAAAAAGTGCTTAACTGGTTTCGGCGTAGACATCGAAAACATGATCCAAGAAGTAAAAGGATACGTATCAACATTACATGCAATCGAAAGCAAGACTGCCGATGCTACCCCTAAAAAGACTAATAGCATTGAGCGTGTGATGAATCGTAGTGTCACACAAGTTTTATTCACTGGTCGCAGGCAGTTGACAACAATCGATCTTTATCTAAGCATAGTTGCTGAGGCCAATAGTCATGCTCATTATTTTTTATTGAAATACGGTGTGACTAAGAACGAATTCTTTCCTTATTGGCAGAAGCATTATAAGGGCCATCAGAGCGGGTCTGCCATGAATGAAGGACAGGCAGATGAGATCCTTGAAGAATTTACTACTAATCTTACAAAGTTAGCCCGTGAAGATAAATTAGAACCATTGATAGGTCGTCATAAGGAAATCGATGATATCATCAATGTGCTAGCAAAGCGTTTCAAGAGCAATGTATTGCTTGTCGGTGATCCGGGCGTAGGCAAGACTGCTATCGTTGAAGGTATAGCGAGAGCTATAGTACAAGATGAAGTACCTAAATTTTTGCAGGGCTATGATTTGTTTAGTCTTGAGATCGGCAGCTTGCTAGCAGGCAGTAGATATCGAGGAGACTTTGAAGAAAAAGTCAAGAATGTATTAGAAGCACTCAGCACCAAAAAGAAAGCTGTGTTATTTATTGATGAAGCCCATATGATCAAGAGCGCGGGTGGCACTAGCAATGGCAGCGTAGACTTTGCAAACATGATCAAGCCTGCTATCACTAAAGGCAACCTTAAGGTTATAGCAAGCACTACTTGGGAAGATTTCTACGAGAGTTTTGAAAAGGATCGTGCATTGATGCGTAGATTCTTCAAGGTCACTGTAGACGAACCTACAGTTGACACTACTATTCGTATCTTACGCGGCTTGAGTGAGCGATTGAATGATTTTCATAGTGTTAAGATATCTGAAGAGGCTATCAATGCAGCAGTCGAGAATGCTAGCCGTTATATTCATGACCGTAAAAATCCTGACAAAAGCATTGACTTGCTTGACGCAGCCTGTGCTAAACAGCGTGTGCTTGAGAACACAGACGCAGATATCACTAAACAATTGATCTTTGAACAAGTAGAAAAGTATACAGGTGTTCCTGCTGATAAGTTGTCAGGAGACAATTACGACCGTATCAACAACCTTGAGACTAATGTGAAAGATAAATTATATGGTCAAGATGAAGCAGTTGATAGTGTCTTAGACCGTATCTATGTATCGTTCGCGGGTATCAATAGCGATAAAAAACCATTATCAAGTTTCTTGTTCTTAGGCCCCACTGGTACAGGTAAGACTGAACTTGCTAAGTTATTGAGCAAGAATCTCGACATGCCACTTTTGAAGTATGACATGAGTGAGTATAGTGAGAAATATACTGTCAGTAGTTTGATCGGTCCTCCCCCAGGTTATGTTGGCTTCAGCGATAGCCAAGTACAGGGCGGCAGATTGATTAGTGATTTGAGCAAGAATCCACATTCTATTATGTTGTTTGACGAAGTTGAGAAGGCTCACCCTGATATATTCAACATCTTCTTGCAGATCCTTGATGAAGGTCGTATCACAGGTAGCAATGGTAAGGAGGTAAGTTGTAAGAATTGCTTAATCATTTTGACTAGTAATCTAGGTAGCGCCGATAATGATCGAAATGCTATTGGATTCGGCGATATGCAAAAGACCGGAGAAGATGACAAAGCATTCAAAGACTTCTTTAAACCAGAGTTTAGAAATCGACTAGACATGGTATGTAAATTTAAGAAGTTAGATTTATTGAGCATCAAGAAAATCGTAGTAAAATTCGTAAACGAATTGAAAATTTCATTGACCGATAAACATAATATAGCACTTAACTTGACAGAACCAGTAATTGAGTTTCTAGCTGATAAAGGCTACAACAGTAAGATGGGTGCAAGACCTTTGTCACGCAAGATCGATGAATTGATTCGTGTGCCATTAAGCAAGAAGATTTTATTTGAAAGAATCAACAATGCTAGTATAACGGCAAATTTAGTTGACGGTAGCATAGAATTTATTACAGTCAATAAGGTGACTGCGAAAGTAGGGGATGATGGCATCATTGAAGTTAGTAACTGAAAAACGCAACGCACTATTTTTTGGTAAGTATACATATAAAGCCAGATGCAAGGTCCACGGCGCAATCTATACATATTATACTAAAAATATAGAAGAGTTCAAAGCAAAGATGGCCAGACGCAAAGCCGAGAAGCCTCCGTCATATGTATCTATCTATGACCTTGATTGGAACCGTAGGCAGGATTCAATCGATTATGAACAGATTGCTAGATATTTTGATTGGCGTAATAACGTTGATAGCAGCGATTATATGTTGAGAATTCAAGGAAATAATATTAGTTTTTTTAGTGATGATCTTAAACTGTTACAGACCCTGAATATACTAGATAAAAACCTTGAGATTTCAATGGCAAAATTGATAGAAACTAATGTTATATATTTTAAAAAGGAGCCACGACACAAATACAGGATTTACTTCCGTGGTAAAAGAGTTCCTGAAAACTTTAAGGATGAAGTAAGGTCTTTTGCAGAAAGATATAAAAATATTGCTTTTATCTGCCCAGCGTTAAGACGTTTAGTTAACGGTACTTCTGGTCGTAAGTATTGGTATAATTATCTTCATAGTTCATACTATGTAGATTATGATGAAGAAAGCACATCTACCCTTTTACATATGTTTTTTGGGCCCATGCTTGCTAAAACGTATTCTTTAAAGAAAGAACCAGAAAATTGATAAATACTCTACTAAAGTGGAGCATTTATGGCTAAGATTGTAGAAGATGTCATTGTTGTCAAATTCAGCAAAATTGTAAAGGATAGTGATAAAGAAGGCGAAGTCCTTGCTACAAGGGACATACAGCAAGCACTAGAACAAGTCGCCCAAGAACTTGCCGGTGACCGTATTATAGTAGAAGTGGTATCAGCAGAATGAGCCAAGTCACTATATTACAACTATTACCGCAGACTACATATGACGGTGGCGGTACAGGTAATGTCTATACAGTCACAGGCAATTCACAACCTGCTGCTGCCTATTATCTTGGCAATCAAGACTTACAAACGGTCAATATCAAGTTGTCAGGCTGCAGCGCCAATATTGTCATCGAAGCTAGCCTAAATAGTAATAGCTCTACTGCTGAATGGTTTACAGTATATGAGTTGGTTGCTAATGCAAATGCTGCCACAGGCAGTACATCATTTGATGCAAGCAACGCAAGCATTTACACTAATATAGAAGGTAATTTCGTTTATATCCGAGCAAAGATCGTAGACTTTGCAGGTGGTGTTGTAAATTTTGCTAAATTGAGTTATTGATATGAAAAAAATAGTCATCATGCCAGGTGGATTTCATCCTTTCCACGCAGGTCATTTCGCGTTATATCAAAGTGCTAAAAAAGCCTTTCCTGATGCTGATGTCTATGTCGCTGCTAGTAATGATCAAAGCGAAAGACCTTTCCCCTTTGCGTTAAAAGAAAAACTAGCTAAACTTGCAGGAGTCGATGCTGATCGCTTTATTCAGGTAAAAAGCCCGTTCATACCAAAAGAAATAACACAGAACTATGATCCAGAAAATGATGTATTGATTTTCGTCCGTAGTGAAAAAGATCGTAATGAACAACCTAAGCCTGGAGGTACTAAGAAAGACGGTAGCCCTAGTTACTTCCAACCCTATTCCGATAAAGATTTACAGCCGTTCAGTAAACATGCTTATATAGATTACCTTCCAACTGTAGAGTTCGGTCCTGGAATGACTAGCGGTAGTCAGATACGCAAAGCATGGCCTACTATGGATATGAAAAGCAAGCAAGATTTGATAGCAAGTTTATATCCTGATACTGCCAGAAATAATAAACTGATACAGACTGTGATCAAGATATTTGATCAGGTCATGGGTGCCGAACAAGTCAATGAAGAATTAAAATTGCTATATGCTAGAATAAAACCATTAATCAATGAAGCAAGCCCAGAACAAAAAGCAAAGTTCTATAAGATACTAGAAGCAGCGAAAAAGAAATTCGAAGCAGTTAATCCTGCACAGCAAGCAGCCATAGCAATTAGTAAGAAGGCTAAAAAAACAAAAAGCGTATCCGAATCTAGTGATTATCTAGAAGAAAAATAATTTCATCATCCTCAAGCCTAGTAAATAACTTTACATTATTGAGAGGATGTATGGCCAACAAGAAAGAAAAAACAGTACCTGTTGAACAGATACAAGAAATCGTAGAGCAGCAACAGCCCGTTCAGAACGCAGAGCAGAATAATCAGCCCGTTCAGAACGCAGACCAAAATAATCAACAATCTGGACAGCAACAGATCCAAGTGAATGTAGACTTTTTGCGCACTACCCGTGTGCATATAGCAATGCCGTGCTATGGTGGTATGTTGACTGAATCAACTTTTATGAGTTTCATTAAATGGGCAAACACTGCCCGCCAGCTGGGCATCGACTGGACACTGGAAACAATGGTTAATGAAAGTTTAATAAGCCGTGCTAGAAACACTCTTACTGCAAAATTTTTAGATATGCCTGAGGCAACGCATCTGTTCTTTGTGGATGCTGATATTGGTTGGGAACCATGGCATTTGTTAGTATTATTGAATCGTGATAAGGATGTTATCGGTGGATTATATCCCATGAAGACTATGCCCATCAAGTGGGTAGTAAATGGATTTGATGGGGCTGAGGAAGGCCCAGAAGGATTACAAGAAGTCAGCAAGGCAGGTACAGGCTTTCTATTGATGAAAAAGCATGTATTTGAAAAATTAAAGACTCATCCTGCAGTCAAGCAGTATAAGAACGATATTGGTCTTGATCCTAAATACGACCAACATTTAAAAACTTATTTTGATACAGCAGTACGTCAGAATCGCTATTACAGTGAGGACTGGACTTTCTGTGAAAACTGGCGTGATCTCGGGGGCAAGGTATTTGTAGATAAACGGGTTTTATTGCGTCATAGCGGTAGTTATGTATTCTGTATGGAAAATCAACAATACTTGCTCGACAATGTTGGTCCTATGTATGTTGATAGCAAAAAGTCGCAAGGATTCACATTCAAAGACAAAGACGGCAATGATACACGATAATATATTCAATCATTATCGTGGAAAGTCAAGACGCAAAATTTTTCAATACTTTTAGTTATGTGATAAGCATACTTTTTGTAGTTGTCATTTTATTGTTTGCGGTAGCGTGGCAAGTAGGAAAAAATACACAATCAACCTACAAATTTAGTGACCAAGAGTATATCAAACAGGTCGAAAGCAATCTTGCTATAGCCCGTGTAGCAGTTTCAGGTCAGGATAACTCATCACTAGCAATAGTAGCAGCAGAGGGCGCAGTAATAGTCGCTTTAGAAATACCATCAGATGGTATAGGTGTATATGAACAAGTATGCGCTGCTTGTCATCTTAACGGTCTTGCGGGTGCTCCTAGATCGGATGACAAAGCTGCTTGGGCAGTCAGGATAGCGCAAGGCAAAGAAACACTATATAAACATGCTATAGAAGGCTATCAGGGACAGCAGGGAGTAATGCCTGCTAGGGGAGGTCGATCTGACTTATCGGATGATCTTGTCAAAGCTGCTGTAGATTATATGGTAGATAAGTCTAAATAAATAATGAAACTTCTTTAAAGACACATATATTAAGTATTTTTCAACTATTCGTGAATCAGGGGACTAATGATAAATACATAATGGAAGCTAATTGACACGGAACACCATTATGAAAATCAAAGAACTTAATGAATCAACTACTTCAGGATCAATCGCTACTGTTGTACCCGCCCAGATAGGGAAAATGCAAAAACGAGCAGGATCATTATTTAAGGGTACCAAGACTGATAAGCCCTTTTATGAGGAAGAAGATAAGCCTACTAAATCAAAATCAAAAAAAGATTTCGGTGCATTATTTAAAAAGAAAGTAGATGATTCAAATAAAGAAAAGAAAGATACTCAAGAGAAAGTAAAAGCCCTTGCAGTTAAAGAAGACGAGATAGTAGAGCAAG
>Ga0194115_10004540_pt1 | contig 14883 bp, 15 predicted proteins | sample TA2MahsurfametaG_3_FD_148656 | JGI IMG/M metagenome (GOLD analysis project Ga0194115, IMG submission 148656) | Freshwater microbial communities from Lake Tanganyika, Tanzania - TA2015002 Mahale S4 surface | ecosystem: Environmental > Aquatic > Freshwater > Lake | place: Tanzania: Lake...
AATACCACCGTCAATTTCATCCACAAGCCGAACAATGTCATCATACCCGGGGTCCCGTTCGTCTTCATACACGGGGTCCCTCTCGTCCTCGGCATGATAGTAGTGGGCTTCAACATCCTCTGAGAACGAGACACTAAGCCCCTTTCGGCTCGTTGTGTCGTCATGCGACACGACCTTTTCTAGGCTAGGGTACATCAGCTCCGCCGGGATTGGAATAGGGAGTTCCTCATCGATATACTCTTGACTCGTATCGAGATTCCATACCTCTTCCTCAAATGCCTGTTTGTTGGGGCTGGCTGGATGGTTCCGTACCTCCTCTGAAAATGCCTGTTTGTTTGGGCTAGCTGGAGGTAGGAAATGGTCTGCGAACGACGAGGAGCCTGGCGCGTCGCGGGATATTCCACCATTGGACATGGATCCGATAAAGTGTGCCTCCGTTGATGGCGGATCAAGCGGAGGATCAGGTCGAACTGTTTCCTCCCATCCCATGGTTCCCGAAGTTGTCCGAGTCCTCGACGATGGATCCGGATCTGATGTAGCGTCGTTAAATATGGCTTGATCCCGACTCTGTCTGAGGAGAGCGAGTCGTCTCGCTATGCCATCCGCCGACGTGGCAAAGGGATCCATACGAATAGCTTCCATATTACGCTCCCGCAGGGGACTGGAGTGCGGTGATAGGACCAAGGGAGAACCGGGACCGTCCTCTTCCTCGACGTTTGACAAGTCCAGGACAATCCGTCCATAATCGTCGCCATATCCAGCTCCCTGTTGGGTGTACTCTGGAACTCGGAATTTGAGTCGACTTTCGGAGCGATCCCTTTGTCTGGGAGAAACAGATATGGCGTAGTAGTCGCTCATATCCCTAGGTGCTGGGTCTCTACTTGGAAATGAGTAGAGATTTTCCACGGATTCGTCTCCGTGTTCTGGAGTAGGACTTGTCCCGTCTCTTGTTTCATCCTCCGAGGACAAGGCAGTCAAGTCATAATGTTCTGCTACCTTGTTGTTGCGGTTGACCCGGGATACTTTGATACTAGGAACGCTCTTCTCAGTGGGAGCCATAGATTCTTTCTTTTGCATACCTGTGCTGATTTCCTCACTATTCGCAGACACCTTGCTAGTAGACGCACTCGGTGCCATGTTCACATGAGTAGAAGAAGCTAGAGCTAGCCGAGATAGGTGGTTAGCAGCCATTACTTGCAAAGACTCGACCGAAAACGTGGAGGAGTCGTCATCACCGGTTCGTTGGATCCCTTGAGATGGACCCAGATCTAAATCGTTCGAATGCTGATTCGTCATCATGGTACTAGACGACACTGCCTCATCAGTCCTGAAGTGATCAAACAACGATGGAAGGGAGGACGAGAGTGGGTAGGCTCCTCCTCCAATATCCTCGATCGTCGTCGGTTGAGAATACGTCGAGAAACCATTGGTGGCAACGCTGGAACTCGCTGCAAACCGTGAGAATTCTGGCCGAGGGTGGCTGGACTCCGACGCGTCTTGACGGGACGATTCCATATAGTCATCATCGCCATCATGGTCATCATCATCGTCCCGACGACGAGGAGATTGTAGTTGGTATCGGTCTTCTTGAACCGTAGGAGAAGGAGGGCCTAGGATACTCGAATCTCCTCCTGAGAAGACATTAAAGGCAGCTTGGATCGCCAATTCTTCGGGAGTTTCGTTCGGGATTTCCAGATTCTTAATGGGTGGGACAGACGAAGTTTGCGTGGTAGGATTCATGTAGGAGGAGTATCGATCATATCCATCACCATCCTCATGATCGCCACTCCCGAACGAAGTTTCGGTACTTGATTTCGTTTCCATCCCCGATGAGTATTCTTCGCCTTGAAGTTTTTGTTTCCGCTTTACTACGGAAGTCTTGTACCCGTCAGGATCCTGTTGACGGTTAAGTCTTCTCTGATAGCTTGAATATGAAATGGCATGTGGTTCTCGTAATTCTGCCTCCCTTTGTTTCTCCTTTTCCTTCTTGTCCTTTGTCAATAACTTACTGAAAAGACTTAACTTTTTCTGCTGATATTCCATGAGTTTCTTCTTTTGTTCTCGCTTGGACGCTTTCGCACCAATTCCATGAGCATTGTATACGACTTCAATTCCCAGACTGGGGAGTTCTTCTCTCAGCGGTAACCGTGGTGGTTTCTCACTCACGCACGTGACGCAAATATCCACATTGTGGGGAGGAGACATGGTAGTACTACTATTGGAATACTTTGATGTTTGTATTGCTTAGCGGTAAGTGTATTCCTCAAACGACTCCTCCTTTATCACCTTGCGTTCGTCATGTGGTCGTGGTAAGTCGATCGACTTGACAGAGAAGGATGGTTTTGCCTTGGAGGGAACAGCAACATCTATAGGTCGCACCCGATGCCGGAAATGGCGTATAAGAAAAGCGTATAACAAAAATGTGAGCGATTCGACCCGGCTGGCGGGTTTTGAGTATCTATTTATATCGTATTCAAACATGAAGATAGTTTTTGTCGCCGACGTGCTCGAGTTCGTGGCTTGTATCCCCATGATTATGACAGGTACATACAAACCGAAGCCGAAGAACCCCCCCTGGAATCCGGGTGCCTCAAAAAGTCTGTGACGTACGCGTATGGCCTCAATGAAGATGTTGACGTCGCACGAGCTGGGCGGGTGACATACAAGGATCTATTCTTGCCGACGAATGACGTTCGATTCCTTTGGAAACACAGATGGGAACCGAATCTGACGAAAGGAACAAGGTACAGGGACCCCAAAGGATACACACTCCGACGACACAACTAGTAGTAGGAGAGTCATTGAGGTATCAAAAAACCTTTTTCTCTTTCGTTCGACATGAAGAGTCCTATCCTTTTCCTTGGCCTCGTCTTGGCTGTGGCTGGGACTACCAATGCGGCGACTCGATCACCTGAGAGTGCCAGCAGGGCCAGTCTGCCAGTGATTGAAGTGTCGACCCTGAAGGGATCGAAGAAGGCTCCAATTGTTGAAACTGTCCCCGTAGTCTTGGAAGCACCCGAGCACTATGACAGCAAGAACATCCACAAGCGCCGTCCGTCGGCAGATCAAGGATTCCGCTATTCGAGTAATGACTGGTTGGTCAATCTACTTACGACACCTCTTTCCTACACGTTGAGACGTGTCAGGTCTCACCTCATCGTTAATACGGCAATCTGTTTCCTTGCACTCCATTTGCAAAAGAAAGGAGCTCAAGTCAAGATCCCCATGACAGGCCATTCCTTGTTGGGCTCGTCACTCGGTCTGCTTCTTGGTTACCGAACCAATTCGGCGTACGCACGCTTTTGGGAAGCTCGAGGACTTTGGACCAAGGCCAAGGTCCTTACCCGAAACTTGACCCTTTTGATGAAGTACCACATCTCAGCCCATTCTCCGCGGTCTTCGGCCAAGTTTTTGAAGCTCCTTACCGCCTATCCTGGTGCTCTCATGTTCCTTTGCTTGGGAGGAACTGCGAAACTCTCTGAGCATACACAGAAGTATCTTCCATACCTCCCCGTCGAGTACGCTGAGGAAGCAAATTTGCCTTGCATTCTGCTCATCGTGGAGCTTCAAAAGGCTCTCCATGCAGCGAAGGAAGAATCCAGAACATCCGGCAAAGACTTTGTTGAGGCTTCCCATTTGCATGCGGCCTGCCACATGGTAGAGGAACTCATGGGAGTCATGGCCAGCTGTGAAAAGATTTTGCGCACGCCTGTACCATGGACGTACACTCGTCACACCTCACGATTCTTGACCATCTGGTTGGGGACGTTGCCGTTTACCCTGATTGGAGATATGAAGCCATGGCTCATGGTAGCCATTGTCATCGCCTCTTCGTACTGCATGATTGGAATTGAAGAAATCGGTCATTTGATTGAACAACCCTTCCTCGGTGATCCATTGGATGGGGACGAGAAGATTGAGAGTATTGTGGATGAGGAGGATGCTTCTCCAATGCTCAAACGAGGCCGACTAACTCAACCGTATGATATTGGTATCCCCGTGTGCTCCATGGCCTCGCACATGAGGAAAGAGATCGTGGCACTCATTGAAGCCAAGGGTGGACACTAAATCAGACCCGTTTTTTTTGTTTCACTCGAGGCGCTTGACAGAAGCTCAACTATTATTGCACATACGCATTTACTGTTAATATGAAATATGACTTTCAAAGGGTGCTTTTTTATGGCTATGAATGTATTCGTTTGTGCTAGACAACTTGACATTCCGTTGTCTCCGGACCAACGTACAAGAACTAGTAAAGGGTTTGATTTAACAGGACAGATTTGGTTGATAAAGGGTTGCTATATGAGCTGGCCGGAAATTAATCTAATTGCCCCTGTCCAAAAGTGGTTCGGGCCTCCTGTTATCTTCGAGTGGATCGAGGAGAGCGCCGACGAATTCATCTTCTAGTAGAGATCCAGTGAGGCTCTCGAGAGTCTTGCAAGGATCGATACTATTAAATTTACCGAGGAGAGCTCCTTCTTCATCCTCCTCAACAATCTTTTCGGCCAATGCCTTGATTCCAGATGTCAAGCCAGGTGCTCGCTTTGCTCGTATCTTCGTCGCGTACGCTTGCGACGATGCGATAGCAGGATTAAGGGCGTTGTTGTTGAAAAACTCAGCAGCACGCTTATTAAGTCTTGACAAACCTTCCAGGTTGCAAACTCGGGCTTCCAGTTCGGCCAAGGAATGATAGAGGGGGGCATGTCGAGGGTTCAATTCCATACCCTTCTCAAACACCTCTCGAGCGTCATTATACTTTCCTCGGTCGACCAAATCCTCCCCGAGTCTTCTGTATAGTTCAGGGTCGTTGGGGGCACATTCAATGCCACGTCGCAAGATCAAGTTTACCAAACCATTATTCCCTTGTTCCTTTTCTATTTGAGCGGCGATAAGCCATCCTGACCCATTGCTCTTGTTCCGTGTCAATGCCTCTGTGATCAACTTTCGAGCATCTTCAAAGTTCCCCTCTCGCATCTCAAGTAGTGCCCATCCCTGATATAGAGGAACATGATTCGGTGCCTTTTGCATGCCAGCTGCGTATAGGACCCTGGCATTGTGGATATTGTCCTTCTTGATCTCGAGCGAGGCGTAACCATGCCACAATGCCCCATGGGAAGGAGCACTTTGAATACCACATTGAAAAAGAGTCGAGGCGGTCTTGAAGTTACCAGCTTTCGTTTCCATCATTCCCCAGGCCTGCCATGCCTGCGCATGCTTCCTATCGACCAGTATGGAACGTTCAAAGAGTGCTCGCGCCGCGTCCTCCTTCCCCAGTCTCATCTCACTTAAGGCGGAACCAAGAAGGAGGCGCGATGAATTTCCGCAACGTTCAACACCATCCTGAAATATTTCCCTCGCAATGGCCGGTCTGTTGCTATTCAGTTCGATCATACCCAACGTATGTGACAAGAATTTGGTCCGCTCTCGATGAGTGGAATCCGATGCAATTTCTTTAGCCTTCACCTGCTGTAAACCTCTTTCCAAGATTGACCTTGCCGCGTCGACGTTTCCGAGTGCCAGTTCCAACTTTCCGTAGCCATGGTAGAGGGACCCTGCATCGGAACAGTCAGCTTGGACACCTCGTTCAAATACCGCACGAGCCTGTTCTATGTTACCATTTCGAAGTTCAATATTCCCATATGCATTGTACGCAGGGCCGTGCCTTGGATCAAGCAAAAGCGCCTCCTCAAATAATTTTCTCACTCTGGGGAGATCAACCGTTCGATTCATCGGATGTCGAGATTCCAACATGGCGTACGCAACCAGTGTGGCAGCCGAAGGTTCAAGCTTCAGGCTTTCACCATAAAGACGTCGAGCAGCTGTGTAGTTACCTACTCGCTCCTCGACTTTGCCCGCTGCCTGCAACAACTGCACGAACAGCCACGAGCAAAACAAACGATTCGGTTCTTAGCGGCTGAACAAGACACACAAGACATCATTTCAGATATCGCTATACTCACGTTGTGATCCAAGGGGTAGATATTCATTCCTCGTCTCAATACTTCTCGAGCCTTGTCGAATTTTCTCGCCCGTACTTCAATTTGTGCCAAGGCGTTGAAAACTCGACCGTCACTTAGATCGGACGGTCGTTGTAGGCGTTTTTCGATGTCCTTGCATGCATCTGCTAGTCGTTTCGCAGTGGCAACATTGTGACTCCCAGTCCGTTGGTTGATGCGGCCTTCTAACCGCGCCATCGCAACATTCGCAAGGCTATTGTCAGGGCTAAGCTGTAGAGCAGCACTCAGTTGGGTCATTGCACGTTCGGTATCATTGAAATATCGCTCTTCTAGCCAGGCTGCAGCTAGGTAGACTTCAATCCGATCCTTTTCGCTCCTAAGTTTTGGTAGATGGTCATAATACAATAATCGCGCGTCTTCGAGTCTATCTTGCCCGACAAAGATCTCTCCAAGGGAGCACACCAGAGCAGCTGTGGAGTCTGATTCTAACGCATTCCCGAACAAGTCCATCGCTTTTTGGATCTCACCTAATTTCTTGTAGTACAATCCAAAGGCATGGCACACATAGGGGTTGCGTGGGTCAAGTTTCAAGGCTTCCTCGAACAGTTCTCGCGCGACATCGACATGGCCTTTAGAATCTTCGTACATGGCCCAGGCCTGCCAAAGATGAACTGAGTCTGGACATTCAATCGTCCCCGTCCTAAATACCTGTTGTGCCCGCGTCGATTCGTCACGACAGATATCTGGATTCTTATTCTCTCTTCTAGCTTCCAAACGAGCCAACGCCAAGTGACTATGAGAATCCTTGGGAGAGAATCCTAAAATTTTGGAGTACAAGTTCGATGCCTCATTCCACATCCCTTGTCGCTCTAGCTTCTTCGCATCTTGGAACATCACCTTGATGCTTTTTTTCTGAGATTTTTGTTGACGTGATTGTTTGTTTCGAAATGTATTCGAATTGTCCGTTGACAATGTTGGTTGTGTTGTGACATGAAGCGGCGGCATTCCAGGTAGCCAATGGACAGAATTCTGAGCTGCGGATGAAGACAATAACGAAGGCCTAGACATCCATCCACTGACTCCATTCTGATCACGCAGCAGGCAACAAACAGATACCAACACAGCGGCACCTCGTCGTCGCTGTCGAAGTGAGGATCGGGTCTCCATAATCTTGGCGTTTTCTGATTCTTTGTACGGTGTGAAACTTGACGACCTGGTGATGAGGCGAGGTACAGAGTCTCGCTCTTTGAATGGATTGCTTTGAATGGATTGCGATACACTAGACTAGGCGCCTTTCGTTGCCTGGAAAGAAGCAAAGCACAGTACCCTCCACCCGTGTAAAAGGTGCTGTGATCCCGGTATGGTCCACTCCCAATTCTTCAGCGACAAACGTCATCCAGTAAAGAGCTGTCTCATCGTCGTTGAACAGCCTATGATGAGTGGCGAATATGTGACGTCAGCCCAAAACATATCATAGATATTCCACCATACATATGTTTCAACAGAGAACAAGCGTTAATAGATATGAAACAACATATCACTGTCATACATATCATACCAAAGTTGGGACACACGGATGCTAGTCGGACGGGTCAAAAAGACGACTACACTGCTTCGCAAAGACGGTGCATGCGTGCAGACCTAGATCCGGAACTTCCGGAAAGATCATACACACTTGAAGGTCTAGAGCCGGAACTTGATCCTACTGACGTGAGTAGAGAGTCAAATAAAGAGAAAGGTTGGATCACTTTGGACCTTAGAAACCGCCAGCTAAAGAAGAAGTTAGTTCATACTTCTTAACACACGGTTCTACCGCCAGTTCTAGGTGTTAGCTTATTGCTATTCGAGCCTACGTGCGTAGTGTTGATTCAACAGCCAAGCCGTCATCCATTTCATTGCCACAAACTACCGTCGTCGTGACTGGACACGCTCCGACGTGGCATGACAAAGACAAAGTTAGCAGTACAGCGACCAACCGGGGAAATGAGGGTCTTAGTAGTGACAGGGACAGACTCTTGTATAACCACGTACTACAACGCGAGGATGAAAAAACGGATCGGCAGACAGACGCGATCGTACGGACAAAAAGAATCGCAGAGTCCGGGCCGCGGTAATGGAACTCTTTCCATAGCCACAGGCCACTGTAGTAAGAACGAAAGACTAAAATAGTGGCTACTTTCCTTATATTTTGGTGTACCAACTCATGTCATCAATCCTTCCCATCAATTCTTCCCAATATCTAGACAAAGTGGAGCAAGGAAAATGGCATGCAATCCCATGATGCAATACGAACGACGGAAAAAGCGCCTCGAGAGGACAACGATTCTCTTCTGAACTTACGTATTTTTCGTTTCGTCATCATTGAAAGCACAGATGGAAAAAGAAACCAATGTGCTGTCAATCTGAACTAGAGGTAGCTTACCTGTAGCAAAGCAATGCAAACGATGGGTTAGCATCAAGAAACCTCCTGGAGAACAATGCCTCACCCAAACATACCTATTTTTTGTGTCGTCCCAACACGCCAAAGAAATATGACTCCCACCCACCTGCATATACCTGGACAATATGTAGCAAGGAAAACGGCGTCCGACATTGGAGTGTGAGACAGCGCCGCAAGACCAATGAAGAAAACAGACAATTCTCGGCAGACTAAGCAACATACCTATTTTTTCCTTGCATTGTCAATGATGGCCCCAAAACGCCAAAAGAAACATGGTTTCCTCTCCACTTGTAAATATACGTAGACGAAATGTACGTAGGAAAACGGCATCCGATGGGTTAGAGCTGCATGTATCGTTGAAAAAGAGCCCGGAAAACAACAAGAATTCTCCTCGGAGTCCCTTCTTTTTGTTTCGTGGTCGTCGAACAACATCATCCCACAATGCCAAAAGAAACACAGCATCCCCCCAACTATAGTACATATACCTAGACAAAATGCAACAAGGAAAATGGCATCCAATGGGTTAGTGCTCTGCGAATTGTTAAAAAAAAAGCCTGGAAAACGATACGAATTCTCGTCGGAACATACCTACTTCTCGTTTCGTCGTCATCGAATGTCTCACGACGCCAAAAGAAACATGATGGTCGTCTCCCCACCTGTATATATACCTAGACAAAATGCACCAAGGAAAATGGCATTGGACGGGTTCGTGTTGTACGATTCGGAAGAAAACGGCCCACGATTCTTGTCAGAAATTACGTATATTTTGTTTTCGTTTCGTCGTCGTCATCGAAAGCCCCACAATACAAGTAGAAAGACGACATTCCCCCCACCAGCACCTATACCTAGATAAAATTTACCAAGGAACCGATCATCCGATGGGTTAGTAACGTGGTACGAGTCATGAAACAAAACGGCCCACCCTTTCTTCTCGGAACATGTGATACGTACATTTTCGTTTTGTTTTCTTTCATCGTCAACAAAAACTCAACGACACGAAAAGAAACATGATATTCCCCCCACCCTTGCGTATATCTAGATGAACTGTACCAAGGAAATTGGCATCAGATGTCACGCCTCTTGAGTCTGGTGAAGCGACCTTCTTCCTTTTGAACACTTTACCGTCGTCGTGAAACGCTCCTGGTGCAAGAATCCCTTTCGGGATTCCAGACAATTAGACACATATTTGTTTAACCCTAATTGGAATCGGACTACTCGTGTTTAAATGTCCCTAGTGCTTGTGCGGAACATTCGCTTCGTCGACCAGAAAACGTTCTCTCCTGACGCAGTACCGCGAGTCATAAATTCTGGAATGGAACACGATGGTTCTCTGACAAGAACATGGGATCCGGATCTACGATGAGAATCAAGGGTACAAATGCATCAATACATTACGTTCCGTCGCAGAATGAGCGGGACCAATTCGACGCTCCATTCGGAGACCGTTCTGCGGGGTATCATCGATTTCCTAGCGGATGAAACATTTATCGGACGATTCAAGGTTCTCATAGTTGATATTGGAGAGTTTTGTCCAAGTCCAGGCGGCGGAACCCAAAAGCTTTCGTCGGCGGAGATACCACTTAGCGGAATCTCCTTCCGCTGTTGGTGAAACCACGTCCTCACGCTGCGTTGATGACGGCGAATGGACGTGTTCCTTCGGCATTCTCTCCCGATATTTCGCCGGAACGTTGTTCCCAGCGTTGGCGCAGACAGACACTACGAATCGTGAATGACACAAATCTCAATTTCGAGCGGTCACCATGAACCACTTCTTCAGCAACACCCTAAAACAAAACCATCGACCGGACGAACTGAAACAAAACCATCGCTTATCGTTTCCACATCAGTCAGCAGTTTCGTTGATGGCACAAGTCGATGCTATTCTAGCAGAGTCCCATTCTGTTTCGACACCCCCAAATCGTTCTTCGGGGTTGCCTAAAGTCACATTCTGTGAAAGTGCGAACATTGTTCACAATCCAGCAGACGACATTATTACACCATCAAACGACGGGGATACCAACAATATGAACGACTTGTGGTATACGAAGGATGAGCTCGTCGATATGGCAAACGTGATTCGGTTGGCGTATCTGGCCGTGAACGACGCATGTGGGGATTTGGATGTCGCGAATACCGTCCAAATTCATCGCACCAAGGTCTTGAACAGTCGACCAGCTCAGATGGCAGAAACATCAAAATCCTTATCAGACTTTTCCTCAAGACTGGCTCGACTTCATGCGTTACTTCTGGAAAAGGATCTTGTCACTCTTTCTGGTGTTCCTATTCCCTATGATACCCTACGATCAATCGTCCAGAACTTGATGCCTCAGGAGGACGAAGAGGATGAAACCGTTCACGAGGCGGAATCCATTGGGACTATTGATCTTCTGGAACAAGAACAAGTGCACTCGTGGGACATTGATGACCTGTTCAGTGACACAATCGATACTTCTTCCAACTTGGATAGTGGTAAACCAAGAGACGAGAAAAGAAATAGATCCATTGAATTCGATTCATCAAAGACCGAAATCCCCCCGTATTCGTTGTCTACATCATGGAGGGATGAAACTCCCAACGACATTGCATCCTGCAACGATTCTATGCAAGAAAAACAGCAGGCGACGATCACCACGACTATCAGCACTAATGTCATGACGACCCGAAGAGGGAGTATTCCATGCGACGGTGGTTCAATGGATGAACCCAACAAGCTGATGAGTAAAAGCAGCACCAGTACTGATCCTGTCTCGTGCCATCAACATGTCGGTACCAAACCCTGGTCACTACGATCGGTTGCTTCTAACCCTAAACTGCCCGACGATAAACACCCAATGCCCTCCCCCAAGAGTACCGTCGCCAAGTCCAGAAACATGGTCACCGCCTGGAAGGCCTTCAGCATTCTCAAGAAGCGTCCCCATTCGTCAGGAGGTGGATCCGAAGAGTCAACCTTGAAGGATAAGGATCATGTTGATTGTTGTGGTGGTCCTCCGAATAGCAAACGATCACGCGTCCTGACTTCCGATGTGCCTATGGCGGAGGGAAATGCTAGTATCCAAGGCGAGCAATCTCCGACAGCAAAGCAGGAATCGGACGATGATGAAACGGCAGTTCTCATCCCACCCATCAAGGATAGTCACGACGACGGTCAAGTGGCCAATGCCATGATAGCGTTAGCTCGATGGGAATTTCGGGCCCACCTGTTGCCGATTCGATGAAAATATATCAATGGAATATACATAGCTTGCAAATAAAGAATACTGACAAAAATAAACCGTTTCAAATTGCGGTGACCTTGTTTGTTTTGCTCTAGCCATAGGATTATCCTTGGGGATGAAGAAGAAAAAGAACTGAGACCTTCCACGTCTCCTTCAATTTCCTCCCCTACGTGAAAAGTAGCAGGGGAATGACTTTTTGAGTGGATTCATTTCTCCGGGAGAACCATTGGTGGGCGATGGCAGTATCAATTTTCCCTCCCTGAAAACCAGAGGGATGGAACGGTCCTTTTCGGATTCGTGGACGGACCAAATCCAGGTATTGATGAAAAGGGGGAATTCTAGAGACGAGGAGGTTTGTAGAACCATACAAGAGTCGGCGAGATCCAAGAGCATCTCACTTGGAATCAATTTCCGAACGGAGGGTAGACCCGAGAGTAAGGACCACGGACAGAACCTTCCTAAACAAACCTCAAAAACCAAAATTCACAGTTCTTGTCAAAGTTCTGCATCGTTGCGAAAGGAAAGAGCAGCAAGGCTCTCTCTTCTGGAATGAAATGATGAAAGTCCACACAATCTTCCTTGTCTGTTAGGGACGTTCGGCGGCATGAGGTCTTTTGGAACTACTGAACCGTTACATTTGCGAGCCAAGGAAGAATCAAAAGTCCTACGCGTCCTTCGACGGTGTCTTGAATAATTAGAGTTTCGCCAAGTAAGCACACCAGAGCAGCCGAGGACTGTGCCCCCCCTATAGCGCATATCGGAACTTATCGATCCTGCCTCATTTCCGAAAACGTAATCCAAAGGTATGACATGACGATTTGTTTTGCACTTGATCGAGGGCCTTGTGGTGAGAGGCGTGTCGGAGAGGCGAAACCACGCGTATGTGTAACAATGGTCCCGAACACTTAACTGTTCTTCGCGTCCACATCAGCGTTTACAGATTGCTTACCCATCGCGGTCTGGAACACTCTGGAAAGCGATAGAACCAAAAATCCGAACACTAGTACGAAAGAGAGCTCCCCAATCTTCGGGAAGCGAAGCGTACCATGGTATACAGTTTCTCACACCAGATGGCTCCGTTTACAGTCGTGCGAACTGTAAATAAATGTAAACAAGCGTAATCATCTTTCGCCATCAATGTCGACACGTCGGTCCCGCAATTTACTCTAGCCGACATCGTTTCGCATCGAAATGAAAGAAAACGTACCCCTCATTTTGATCACAACTCTCTTCTCCACAGACACCCTGAATCAAAGCTATCAACCGGGCAAACGAAATCGTTCCCACATCAGTCAGCAATTTCCGTATGGAACAAGTCGATGCATTTCTATCAGAATGCCATTCGGTTTCGACACCTCTACATCGTTCGTTCGATTATCACAAAGTAACGTTCTGTGAAAGTGCGAACATTGTGCACCATTTAGCAGACGACATCATTACCGCATCGAACTACATGGACAACAGCAACAAGAATGATTTGTGGTACACGAAAGCTGAGCTAATCTACATGGGAAACATTGTGCGGTTGGCGAATTTGGCTGTGAATCATGCATGTGGGGACGTGGATGTTGTCAATACTATCCAAATTCATCGTACTAGAGTCTTAAACAGTCAACCAGCTGAGATGGCAGAAGAATCAAGATCTTCATCAGAGTTCTCATCACGATTGGCCCGACTTCAAGCATTACTTCTGGAACAGGATCTTGTTTCTCTTTCTGGCATCCCGTCGCGTATGACACCCTGCGGTTGATCGTCCAAAAGGTACTGCATGAGGAGGAGGAGGACGAGACGGAGTCTGTAGGGACTATTGATCTTCTGGAACAAGACGATGAAGGGTATTTATGGGAAATTGATGATCCGTTCAGTGACGCAATCGAGACCGTACCTACTGCAGAGAGTGATGACTCAATGTTTGAGCCCAGGACACGATCCATGAGATTCTCTTCTTCAAGGACCAATAAATGCCTACCGTATTCGGTGTCTATATCATTAAGAGATGAAACTCACAACCAAGTTGCAACCAGCCTCGATTGTATGGCTGAGAAAGACGAGGCGATGATCGATGAAACTGTCATGATGAGTCAAAGGGGGAAGACTCCACACCACGGTAGTTCAATGGATGACCTGATCAAGTCGATGAACCGACGCAGCAGTAGCAGTAGCAGCAGTACCCAACATGGCTTGTTCCATGAGTGCGTCGGTACCACACGTATGTCAGTATTCCCGGCTGCTTCTGCCATTGCACTACCCGACGAACAACGCCCAATGCCTTGTGACACGCATAGCATCATCAAGTCCAGAAACATGCCCCCCTCCTGTAATCCCGTCAGCAATCTCAAGAAGCGTACCTATTCATTGCGGGCTGGATCGGAAGAGTCCACCTTACATGATCAAGATCAGACTGATGGTTATCGTCCTCCGAATAAGAAACGAGGACGATTACCTGTGGATGCATCTGGTCTTGAGGAAAATGCTACTAGCCCATTGTGGTCATCTCCAATATCGCAGAAGGCATCCGAAGATGATGAAACGATAGTTCCCACCCCACCTACCGATGAAGACGATAACAGTCGAGTGGTTAATGCGTTGATAGCACTAGCTCGATGGGAATTTCGAGCCCATCTCTTACCGATTCGATGAAATGAGTCACTTGCGAGTCAGAAATAGCTGGACAATAGTTGTTTCAAACTCCGGAGACTCCTGCTTGTTCACTCTTTGCAATCGGATTCTCGTATCCTCCTGAGCCAGATGGAAGAGCAGTCCTACTCTCGGCTGTTTCTGGTCCGAAACAGTCCCATGACAAGAATGAAGCACCTTTTGACAAGGATACTATCACCAAATCCAGAAACATCATGATCACCTCCTGGAGGACATTCGGCCATCTCAAGAAGAGAAGTGTATCCATTCGTGAGTGGTTGGATCCGACGAGTTATCCACCTTGAATGATAACAAGATCATGTTGATTGTTGTTGCCGTCCTCCAAATAGGAAACGATCAAGAGTGAATTCTGGTATATTGACCACCTTTGTGGAGGGAAAGAATGCTTCTACTGCTACCTCACCATCATCATCATCTCTCATCATCATCATCATCATCATCATCATCATCATGGCAATCCTCTCCTCCAGCACCACCAACAGAGGAGGCGTCCGAAGATGATGAAATTGAGGATGTTGTTGTTCCCACCCCACCCAAAGATGACAAATATGGCGGTCAAGGAGCCGATGCCATTATAGTATTAGCTCGATGGAAATTTGGTGCCCATCTTTTA
>Ga0194115_10004541_pt1 | contig 14881 bp, 10 predicted proteins | sample TA2MahsurfametaG_3_FD_148656 | JGI IMG/M metagenome (GOLD analysis project Ga0194115, IMG submission 148656) | Freshwater microbial communities from Lake Tanganyika, Tanzania - TA2015002 Mahale S4 surface | ecosystem: Environmental > Aquatic > Freshwater > Lake | place: Tanzania: Lake...
TTGCGGGGCGTCTCGGGGTTCGAAAGTGTTTGTTTCTTTTTTGAGCACCGGCAAAAGTTGCCATGTATGTACGGGATCGAGCGTCTGAAAATCATACATACATAGATACATACATACATACATACACTTGTTGACCTGTCGCCTGTCGCTATACAACCACGCACTACCGACTAGTTCGAGTCACTCCCTGGTTGGGAAGGTCTGCAGTTACAATACAGTTGACGGTCAGGTTTGGTTTTCTGTACGTCGATCGGCATGGTTTGGACGAATGGGTCATGAGACAAGCCAAATGCCAACATTTGAAACGTGAGAGTGAGAATCACGCCAAAATTGGGGCATTTGTTTCCACGGTCAAGAAGGTGGGGTTTGCTGAAGCAACCCATCATATCACAATACAGTACACGTTCTTCTTCTCACGTTTAGTCTCTCCAGACTTCCTCTTTTGCCTTTACAGTTGGAGAAAAAGGAGAGAAAACAACAACAATCGTTGTGACGCGGGGGGGGGCAATCCTATCAAGAAACAACAGAATCAACAAGAATCAGAATCATCACCAAAGTCATTTTTTTCGACGACCATGCCACCTCTATTGACACAAGTTGCTCGTGTTTCGGATGGCCTTCCCTTGGTTGCGACTCAAACTCCATCTCATGGGATTCCAGTGACACCCAAAGATCAACAGGAAGCTCGTGAAATTTTAAAGAAAATCACTTCCAGGTACGGGTAGAGGAGATTTTTTTGTTCGTTTGGTGGTGTATTGATTCTTGAAAAAGGAATGCTTCCTACAAGTATGGCGGAGGGCTATCGATACACACATGTACGATGGAGAGGTGTTTTTTGCTACCTACGGTATAGAGAATTCCATCGATTCGTGCCAAAACAACTACAACGACTAGAACCAAGAGTGTATCAAAAGATTATCGTTTTCTCTCACACATTCACTACCATTCCTTTTTCTTGGTCTTGTTTTTTTTGGTCGGGGGGAACGTTTGACACGTCTGTTGCTTGTGATTTGTCGTTGGAAAATGGGATGACTCGTTGTTGTTGTTTTTTTTGGAACGTGTGAACTTTGGCCCGACCACCATTATCTTCGGTGCCAAACCCATCTACGGTATTCGAACAATGATTTTTTTTTTCGGGGGTCGATATATAGCATGTCCACTAAAATGTCCATTGCTGCTGGTGACAAGGCCTTTTATTATATGACTCGAGAAAGTCTTTGCTTCCTAGCTATGGCGGAAGCTCGATATCCTAAACGACTTGCCTTTTTATATTTGGATGAAATTGGAGATTTAGTTTTGGGGGAACTTCTCAAGGAATTTGGAAATCAGGTAAGACGGACTCTTCTTGTGTTTCTTCACCCGCTAATCATGGCGAGAGTGTGGAAAGATTGCGTTGTTCTTGTAGGGAAAAGGGAGGATGATGGATGACGATGATGATGATCGCATCGAATGGTCCTTGTGGAAATGCGATACTCACCGTGGCTCTTATATCCTTGCTTTGCTATATACAACCAACCCACGATTGGCGCCCTTTTTTTCCCTATCTCATCTCATCATCCCCCAAGTGGCGGGATGAAGTGAGTAGTACATCACGACCCTTTCGATTTATTCATTATGATCCAATCATTCAACGGAAACAAAAGGAATTTCAAGATGAACGACAACAACGATCGAAATTGAATGATGACCTATCCGAGATTCAAAATATTATGAAGAAGAATATTAATGATATTTTGGATCGTGGTGAAAAGTTGGACAATGTACAGAATATTAGTCAAGATTTACTAGAACAATCCAGTGGTTTCAAATGGGGGGCAAGAAAATTAACATTACAGGCCAGACTCCAACAATATCTTCCCATGGTCGTCATTGGTCTTATTGTATGTGGTGTCGTTTATGTCAAATTCTTTTGGTGAAAGAGGGAATGAATGATTTTGAATGATGATGAAATCACGGAACTGTATGAGGCGACGACGTAGTGATAACTACATGGGCAGGATAAATTGCTACAAAATCTTTCGATGTAGACTTTAGGTGTTTGTGATATTTGGTTCTCGGTGAAAGACGATGCTCTACTACGGTAGGTCTAGAGGAGGGAGCGCCTTCTCCCCGCCGGTCTGTCGTGACTCGTCTCGCTTTTTCCTCCACGTGGATATTCGAATCTTGGACTGGTACGACTGCCACGAGGAAGGTGGAATCTCGCTCCCATCCCATCCTACGGGTTGTTTTGTGATGGAAAGTGTCTCTGTTTTTTTGAAAAACACCGACTTTTTTCAATGCGAACGATTCCTGGTCCAAAGTTGGAGATACAGAGGACCTCTGCATACCAAGGAACAAAACGACCCTTCTTCCTCTCCAGGTTCCGAGTTTTGGTTTACTGGGAAATAGTAGCAAGCATTTTCCCATCCATCCCACAGTCGGTACTAGTATCTCTATCGGAAAGAAGATGAAGTATTGTTTGGTAGCATTGTTGTGGTGGGATGCCATTCTACCATCCAGGGGAGGGTTGTTCTGGGAATTGATACCGACAGTCAAACACGAACTAGTACCACAACCGCTGTCGCCTTGCCTAATGAGGTTTTGTTGTCGAGGAGGATCTCTTCCTCCTCCTAATGATTATGAACGACAAAGTAATGATCCGAGATATGGACAATATCAATCTCAGGATATGGGGGGTCCACCACCTCCGAATCTCCCCTCCTATGGAGACCCAGCAGCAGCAGCTGCTTACGCTCAAGCACAGCAGCAACAACAACAACAACATCAGGGACTACCACAATCACCTCAATATCATCCACAGCAGCAGCAGCAGCAACAACAACAGAGACCACCGGGACATCATCCACCACCACCACCTCTTCACGAACCTCCGCCATTACCACCTGGTTATGGTGATGAAATGATGCCAGATGGGTTACCTCCACCATTATATCAAGATGATCCTACCAGTATGATGATGTTCCAACCAGGAGAGTTAGATGTGGATCCCACATCGTCCTTTGGGGGGACGACGACGGGAGGTGGTGGTGGCCCTCCACAGGATACATCAGGGATGGATTTATCATCCTTTGATAAGGAATATATTTTGAAGGGTTTAGCAAGATTATATCGAAAGAAGATTCTTCCATTGGAATTATCCTCACGATATGGACATTTTCATTCACCACCCTTATCACCCTCTGACTTTGTGGCACGTCCGACTGTCCTTTTGTTAGGCCAATATAGGTACGTACGAGTGAAGTATTCCAAAAGAAACCCCCGATCGGTATACAAGCATATTCTTGTGGGGACGACTGTTGTGTATCTCCGTTGTTCATCCCATCATTGATTCATACTACCCTCACTCGAAATGATGATGCCATTTCCATTGTGTCTTCTTTGTCCTCTATATGTTCAAGTGTGGGGAAGACGTCATTTATCCGGTATATGGTAGGTAGAGACTTTCCGGGGATTCGTGTAGGTCCGGAACCTACCACTGATCGATTTACGGCGATTCTGGGTGGTCCCACCGATAAGATTATTCCTGGTGCGGCACTTTGTTCTCAACAGGACCGTCCCTTTACGGGTCTTAGTCCATTTGGGAATAACTTTTTATCCCGTTTGGAGGGTGTCGAATTAGATTCTCCCATCCTATACAACATTACTTTGGTCGATACACCAGGAATCCTTTCCGGTCAGAAACAACGATCACGGAATTATGACTATGAAACTGTCATGAAATGGTTTGGGGAACGGGCAGACTTAATCATCGTCATGTTTGATGCACACAAGTTGGATATATCCGATGAACTCAAACGAGTAATTGAATTGATGATCCCCCATTCCGATAAGGTCCGGATCGTCCTAAATAAGGCTGATAGTGTCTCAACACAGCAATTGATGAGAGTCTACGGTGCTCTTATGTGGTCCTTGGGGAAGGTTATGAATACGCCTGAAGTGTGTAGGGTGTATATGGGGTCCTTTTGGGATGCTCCCTTGCAGAATACAGAACAAGCGGAACTCTTACAACGTGAAGAAATGGATCTACTACAGGATATTATGCGCCTTCCCCAGCAGGCCGTAATGAGACGGATTAATGAACTCGTCAAACGCGCAAGGAGTGTCAAGGTCCATGCGTATATTATTCACTATCTTCGGAAACAACTCCCGTATACCTTTGGGAAACGTGATAAGCAACGTCGATTGATTGATCGACTGGAATCAGAATTCAATGCGGCAGCACGACGGTATGGACTCCCCAAGGGTGATTTCCCTCCTGTGAGTACCTTCCGGAATGCACTCCTGGAAATAAAGGATTTGAGTGAATTTCCCAAGCTGGACAAACGGTTAGTACGAGAAATGGACAAAGTCTTTTCAGTCGATATTCCAGATCTGTTGGAGAAGGCGAAGAATCACTAGAAATCAAGACCTTTTGGGAATTTCTTTCCATAGACGGCCTAGGGCTCACACGGGCTACCATAGATGGACCTACGGCGGACTAGCATAGACCGACCATGTTATCGACTAGTGCTTTGTCGTTTTCACGACACCAAGCTCGTCACGAGTATAACCCCTTTCGCCTTGTGTGCGGACAGGTATGAAGAAAAACATCGCCCTATTCTTCTTTCTAGTAGGGGGAAGGTCCTGGACACAATCGATCGAGTCAAAAACAACGATCCTAATTTACCCAAGTCCTAGTAGAGAACCTTTATTCCACCCAAAATATACTTTATTTTCCATCAATATTTCCATTCATTCTCATTTCTCTATTTTAACCAGACTTGGCAAGTTTGGGCATAGGTGAAGCAGGTTCATCCGATATCGAATATTCAGCTGGCTTAACCAAGGATTGCAATTGGTACATAACAGGAGTTCGATTAATATCGGAAGGACGAGACTTGCGAGGACGCTTCGACTTGGCCCATCGAGCTGCCTTATCGTTCACATGCTTGGCAAAGCAGATACTGTACGGGGAACAACAAGAAAAAAACAGAAATAACACGGTACAAAAGTCAGTGACTTCAAACGTCGAGACTTGTGAAAATACATTCTTTGTGACAAACTGGCGAAACTCACGTGTGGCTTTCTCGGACACCAAAGTGGGGAGCGAAGGCAGCAGCCGAAACCAAAAGGCATACAAGCAAGAGAATAGACTTCATGGTATTAGTGGTAATGATACAAACAGGGTTGATGGTTGATGGAACTGTTCCAAAGGGCAAGACGAGAGAACGAAAAACGTTGTTCACATCGTCGGTCCTCGCGTTCGACGTGATGGGCCTTGCCTCATGAATCATTGACTCATAACCTTGAGATCACCAGAACCCATCGTTCGCTTCGTAGGTTTTTGTACTAGAGCCCTACGGAGATGTTCGAGTACGTCAGACGTATCACAAGTCTCCACCCATCAATCGAAAAAAGTGTCGAATGGTTGCCAAGTGGATTTCGAACAAACACATCAGTGCCGCAGGAGGGATCGGAGCCTTCGAAAAAAAAACCTCACACTCGCGAGGTTTTCCATCAACCTTTCTGTTTTACATCTATCCCATCACGGAGGCAGATTTCATACTTCGTTGTCAATTTCTTTTTCCTGAATTGTAGCATGATGTTTACCAAAGCGACTGTAGCCCTATTGTGCATGTCCGTTGGGAATGCCTCTGCCTTCACATCCTCGCGTAAGTTGACAACAAAGATACATGTCGCTTCTTGATAGAATAACGGCCGTTATCATCCCTCAGAAACTAACCTTTTGTCCTGGTTCTTGCACGTTATGCTTCGCAGAGAAGAGCGCTGCCTTTGTAACTCGCTCCAGTTCGACACAGGCCGCACCAGCCAGCAGCAAGATGCATGGCCCCGTATGCCTTTGTCCGTCTTGCCGTCCGGGAACTTTCCTTTTTGCTGATGTCGTCGATCAAGTCCCCGTTGAAGTTGAAGCTCTGGACGGTGTAGAAACAACCGATGAAGCTCACAATGTGGAACGCCCTGCTCGTTCTTCTCTCAAGAAGAAGCGTGGGCCAAAGGGGAAGGACCTTTCGGAATTCGAAGCCGGTTCGATGGTCAAGGGAACTGTTCGATCCATCGCCACCTATGGTGCCTTCATTGACTTCGGTGCTACCACCGACGGTCTTCTCCACATTTCGCAACTTTCCTCTGAGTACGTTGGTGATGTTAACTCCGTCCTCAAGGCCGGTCAAGAGGTGGAAGCCCGAATTCTGTCGATCGACAAGGAAAAGGGACAAGTTGCTCTTTCTTTGTTGACCCAGGAACAAAGTGATGCCGGTAAGTCTTCACAGAGACAAAGACGAGAGCGACCTCAACGACAAAACACTCGACGGGATGACAGTAAAGTCTTGGCACAACTGAGCGAAAAGGGTTGGGATTCCGCATCATTCGTCGAGGGAACAGTTGTTAGCACTGTAGATTTCGGTTGCTTTGTCCGAGTCGATGCTAGCAAGTTGAATAGTGAATGCGAAGGTGAATTGGATGGTCTTGTTCATATTTCTGCCATGGCTGCCGGCCGTGTCAACGCTGCCACTGATATTGTCAGCCCAGATGACAAGGTTCAGGTCCGTATGTTGGGAATCAATGGAAACAAGGTTTCGTTGACCATGCTTTCAGTCGAGAGTGCAGAATCGAAGACTGAGTCTAGTGATGCCCCTGCAGGAGGAGGAGATGGTGCCGCAGACTGGAAGGAGTCTCTCGAAAAGTTCGCTGCCACTATGCCGGTATTCAAGAACGGACCAATCGTGCAACAAGCCTAATAATAGTATCCGCGAACTTGATGTCCGCAATGTCTGCCGTATTACATGTCATGACCACGACAAATTATCCCTGAAGCGCGACAGGACATGAAACACTCTGCCGAAAAGCGGAGCTTCGAATCTTGATTCTGTCTAAAATAATCTCCAATAGTACCAATAGAATATTTCACAAAGGATTTAGAAAGCTCAATTTTTACGTTAGCGATCAGATATACTGGGTCTAGTCATACGATCCACAATCCCACCATATTTGCAAGACCCGTCTAAGACCAGACCGGGTGGGCATTCGACAGCGTCGATTCTCAATCCCCCCCGATGATACCACAACTCGACCCACCGATCCATCAATCGTCATACCTCGACGGATCTTATGTTTCGGTCGGTAGTTCGACCGATGATGGTCCACAAACAGTGTCACACCGCCCCGATAGTCTTCTCCAGCCCCGGTCGATAGAGAAATGGATGTATGCACAGCAAATCGAGGATCGGCTTCCAAGTCTGCCAAAAGCTTACAGGTATCTCGGACAGGCTTGACCCGAAAGGGCCATGGCAATGAATACAGGGCCTTATCATTCTGTCGTCGACACCGCTCTCTCCAATTCAAATAATTGGTCACATTAAGACCGATACTCGAGTAATTGGTCACATTAAGACCGATACTCGAGTAACTCTTCGCATCGACGCCTACATAGTCCATGGGACCCACCGTCTGAATCCGGAATGCCACTGGACGTAGATTCGTTTGATGGTATTTGTCTCGTAACAATATTCGTAATTTTTGCATGACTGTCGGCAGTTCTTGCTGAAGAATAGTGTCGTCATAGTGAATGTCAAAGTGATCCCCACCGGCCAGAATGAAACGATGCCCAAGATTTAGTGCCGCTATTGTCTCGTCCGGGGTGATCACTCCATCATGAATCCCACGGAAACATCGATGCTGTTGTTGTTGAGGATCGAAATCGTTGGGACATGATCCTTGTTGTTGCGTCTGGGTTTGTCGTTTCGTTTCGTCCTGTTCGATACCGGCAGCGCAATCTACTCCGACTGCGTGATTGTTCCAACCGGGATAACATTGGGAGATACTCACATTGTACGGCGGTGCCATGCACGAGAGTTTCCAAATATGATCCATACCCTGTGCAAATGGCCCCCGTCGGGAAAACGACGAAAACAATGCATCCTTACGATTTTTTGGGGGTAAAATTTTGTACCAGTAACGGTATCCGGCCAAGACATGGTGAGCAGGAATATGCAGGACGCCGTCTTGACAGTCTTGATGACGCTCCGAACTCAGATACAAATTTGACCACAGAATCCAACGATCATACCAAAAGGTCGAAGAAAAAATGTTGGTGGTATTCCAGGGTTGGAAGACGGGAGGATTCCGATTGAGATTGGTACAATCCCGTAAATGGTGCTTCATAGGCCTGACATGCAACAGTTCGTACATGAGAGAATCAAAGGTAATGTCTGCTCCCTCCATATCTTCCATTAAGGGTGAAGTCCGTAAAATCACACAAACAAATGCCGTCACGACTGCCAAAACGGCACAACAGATTCTTCGAAAGGTCAAATTCGGTAAATCCTGTCCATTCTGATTCCCCACCTGTCCATTCTGGTTTCCCGGTCTATCCAACATTAACTCTTCGACAAGGGGTGCTATCCGATTCTCGTTATTATTGTTGTTGTTGTTGTTGTTGTTGTTGTTCTCGTTGTTGTTATTGTTGTTGTTGTTGTTTTGATTGGGTTGTGGTGGAGGAGGTAGATTGGCATTCGGAGGTCGGGGAGGTTCACTCGGAACGAGTCTCCCATCTTCATCTATCCGAGCTTCACCTGTAATCAATTTATGAGATAAGTCTCGAAGTTCTCTTCGTCGTTTATGAAAGTCTTGTCGCATCTGTATTTGTCGTTGTTCATACCGTGTTTGTACTGTTCGAATCTCAGATTGACCTTCTTTGGGACGGTCTTCAGGAATTTGTTGATGACCGTTATCGTCAGCAGTGATATCGCAATTGTGACGGTTTTCATCGTAGTTGTCGTGGTCCTCGTCGTCGTCATCGTCGTCGGAGATGATGGAGGGTAAAGATGGCAAAGTGCCTGTATATAGATACGTCTCGTAGTCGTCTTCTGTTAGATCGGCACGTTCTAATAGCTCATTCAATTGTTTCCATTCCTGATTCGACGTTGCAGGTTTATATAACTGGATTCGGACTTGAGATGACAATTCAGTATCCATTCGATGATGATCATCATCTTGCTGTTCTTGTTGTTGTTTTTGTTGCTGCTGATTCAGTCGTTGTGTGATGAAGGCCGATGCTTCTTTTTCGGTATTTCCATCATCTTCATCATGGTGGTCGTTGCTGTGCTTGTCGTCGATATCCCCTTTCGAACTCATACTTCTCGGACACCGTATTGGGCGTCGTCGTTTTCTTCCAGTAACAACCACAACAACTACTACTACTAATATCACTACGACTAACTACCATCAATATGATGATGGACAAGCTGAGTTTCAATCAATAGTGGAAACAAGGGAGGAGGATCAAGAATTTCTTTCACACGATCAATGACTCAACATGGCTTTCTTGTGTTATTCGGTGGGTATGTAAGTCGAATCCAAAGGGGAAAGGGGCGACTATTGGGCGGAAAAGCACTTCTCCTATTCTGATGCTTGGAATCGAGTACGGGTAGCTTGGGGGGATGTGCGATTAAGGTGGATTCGCAATGACCCCCCAAAACGCCGTCGTTCATCGTGTTTACTCCTACATCTTTTTCTGTTCGCAACTTGATTCCGTCTACTTTTTTGCTATAGATCACATGACAAGATATCCGGTACGATACGGACTAGATTATGTACTAACCTATGGCATAGTAAACCACAGAAGTCTATCCTAGTTTCTCATTCCTTGGAAACACAATAACATTTTCTTGTACAATCATCGCCTTGGACCACCACCATACGATTCAATATGCCAAAGATCTGCAATCTTCTTATCCTGGAGTCCATTCGAACCAAGAGTGAGTTGATCCTTATCTTTTTGGTACAAAAGATAGGCACCATTCCCCCACCCACCCGAAGCACACAACAAGGGAGTCTTGGACCAACCACTACCGTCGGCATTCGGTTGTTGATCGACGTCCCATTCTTCTCGTCGATCAAAGGAATAGGCCGAACAGACAAGGTTACCAAGTAAATTCTGCCCCATCCATCGACGTGAGGATTTACTTTGAAGTCCCAATACTTGGGAGGCGGTCTGTCGTTGCCATATCCCAAAGATACATGCATCATTTAATTGGGTCGTCAATGTTAATCCATTGTTGGGCGTGCATGCCAGGTATCGACCAGTGGCCAAATGTCGGATAGATGCCTCATACAAAAATTCTTTCTTGGGTTTCGTCCATGATTTTTTCTGAATCATCTGATCGGTCCGTCGCGTCACCATTTTCGACTTGTAGAGCATCGAATCGGACTTTTCATCCAAGTTCTCTAACGTTTCTCTGTGCTGTGTCAGGGAGGTGTTTAGATTACTGGCCAACGATCCTAATTCATTCAAATGTTTCGACATGAAATCTAAGTGGTCATCCTGTTGTAGTGCAATCTGAAAGTTGGGATCGTTGTTATTTGGTTTTCTTGAGGCCTCCTCGCCTCTTCGTCCTCCATCCAAAAGCAGTGTTGATCGATCCTTTGAGTGGGAGGAAGTCGGACCGGTGGCAGTTGAGGAAGATCCCCTCTGATCCATCGCCCGAGAATGGAACTCATGTAATGTATTCAAATCATTCCCCAATTGGATAGACAATGTCTGTAAGACCTTTTCATTGGCTGTCATTGCAGCGGAAGTTGCCGACGAGGATGATGATGTTGTACTACCAAAGATACCATCCTGTGGTTGTCGTAATCGTCGTTGTTGGAGTTTCGTCACCTCACGTCGAGCATGATGGTACATATCATCACAAATCCCTTGACAGGTTTCCTTCTGTTCGGAAGTCTCACATGATTCCAAGATGAATAAATTGGCATTGTAATTTTGGACAGCTTGTGCGGCAGACATTCCTAATTCAGGAACATTATCATAGATACGGGGAGGACGGACCAAAGGAACATCTCCATCCTTTTCCGTATTCGTTGAACGGTAATATCCCGGTGGTTGAATATCACGACTGAATTTATTTGCCCACCATCCTGCCCAGGTCATTCCTCGGAGGACACGAGTTGCCTTATCTAAACTATATTCAGTTTCCGTTGCTAAATCTTCTGCACGTTGTAATTGTTCTCCCTGTCGAAGTGCCGTTTCAAGAGTCTCACGTCCTACAAAGGTCGCCTCAACGGCAGCACGTTGTGCCATGGCATATTCTTCCTCACGATTCTGACGTTGAAGTAACACAGTCCCACCACCATTACCACTTTCCTGGTATTGTTGTTGCTGTACAGGTTCCTTTCGTCGTTTCGAAAAGAGTTCGGATTCCATTTCCTAAATGTTTGTGCTTTTTGGTGTTGAAAGACGGATAAACGGTTATCTTAACCTCGAACAACAGCAAACTATCTGCGAAGAAAGTTGGAGTAGCCTCAACACCAACGTTCACCAAACGCTAAACTCTCTTATCACCGAGAACAGATCTTGACCTTTCTTGATCGTTTCTATAGTTGAAGGGACTAGCTAGGAACCTCTCCTGGGTTGTTGGAAGAAGAAACTTGAAAACAGGAAAGAGCGTGTGACAGAAAACTACAAAACGCCACACGAAAATCGTTGTGTGTGTCGGATTCTTCTGTTATCTTCTTTTCATGCGGTACTAGGTTCACGTAGAGGTCTACGCTTCGTTTCATCAACGTTGTTCCGAGGCGAGTCAAGCGCGGACCGTCAAGCAACAAGCAACGCAAACAAGCATACGGTAAAATCTGAGTCCTGTAAATGATATCCTGATTCGTGTTTTGAGTGATGCCGATAGTCGCATGAGTCGTAATTCGACGATCCTTACTGATGAGGGTATTTCCATAGAACTGTAAGAAAAGGCTAGCTTTGATCGTCGTCCATTCCTCTAGTGGTACGTGTAAACAACTAACCGTTCCTGATTTGTAGTATAATGATCGTAAAAAGAGAGCTTTAAGGAACATCATGGTTCCATAGTCGAAGATTCCGATACCGCAGTTTGACGTATGGGATCGACTTGTTGTTGTTGTCCATCGCGTACGAGTACTGGTTCTCGTACTTTGGGAGTGGAAGCCATGTTCCATTTTTCATCACTAATGGATGAGGATGCTGTTGGTGGTGGTGGTACCATAAAATTAGTATTCGTTGATTCACCCAGTCGGAATTCCTGCAGGGCTTCATCGACCTTCTCTTCAGCCTGTTTAGGATCATAATATCCTAGAACTGCCCAATGTCGGATCTTGAGTTCTTCCAATTCATCTTTTGCCCAAGTTACCTTACTCCGAGCTCGACGTAGGGTTCGTGAGGCGACATCTAAATCGATTTCAATTTGTCGTAATCGTTCCTGTCCTAATCGACGAGCCGATGTCGATAAAACAGTAAATTCTTCATTCAATTGTCGACGTTGAAGTTCAGCATCGACTTTAAGGATCGTAATTTCTTCCTTGGCAAAGATGACACGTTTTTCACGACGTTCTAATTTTTGACGTGCCAATTGAAGATCTTCCAAGGCATCTAAAATAGCCTTCGTCCGACCATCCATGTTGGGAATTTCCCCCGAAGGACCCCATGCTGGGATATCCGCAGGTGGGACCCGTTCGACAGCTAATGCACGTTCTTCCCATGTCAATTCACGTTGTCGACCTACAGATTCCTCCTTGTTCATATCATCGTTGTCGTCTTCACTATCACTATCGTCTACCCCCCTTCGAACAGGTTCGACTCTTCGATTCGCACTCTCGGTGACTACAGGTTCGACGTCCACAACAAAGGATGGATCCTCATCTTCCTCATCAACATCATAGCGATAGGCATAGCCAGGTCGTCGTCGATTCGGTTCTGTCCTCGCCCGCCGCCGTTGTTGCCGTTTAGATAACACCGATGATGATGATGATGGTGACGAGGTTCGTGAAGACGATGGATTCGATCGTCCAATTCCCATCTTGGCATTGTACATGTCTGCCTTCATGGCCATTTCATCTCGATCTAATCCTAAAAAGGTTTCCAACGCATTCAAGGGTGACCATTCTCCTTCTCCTTTTGAGGAAGACGATGATGATCGTCGTTCCGAACGACGGCTCCGACGTCGTGAGTCATCGACATAATCATTATCGTCGTCGTCGTCGTCGGATTCTGCAATTCCACTAAACCAGGATGATACCTGTTTTGACACCCAATTTCCTTCTTCCTCATCGTCATCGTTATCATATCGATAGGATTGTTGTCTCGTTCGTGATTGTCGTGTTCGTCGACTTGTGTCCCGCATGACTCGTTCTTCGGCTTTCGGGAATCGTGGTCTATCCTCTGGTGGGGTATCCGATCGTGATGTAGTAGTAGTAGTGGGACGTTTCGTCTTGAATTGATCTGCAGTCCTTGCCGCGGCATAGTCCATATTCAGGTCCTCGTCCTCCTCCATGTCCTCGTCCTCGTCGTCCTCATCATCCTCATCAGAAAGCAAGTCTGCTCTGTTCGATGGTGGGAGTGATCGTCGTCGTCGTCTTGATACTAGTTGTTGTGGTTGACGTCGACGAGGATCTTCGGATGCTTGGAGATAGGCTAGACCATTGAATTTTCCTTTCGTACCACCAAAGACTGTCCTATCCCCCACTTGAGGAGTATCACTCGGATCGAATCCATGCCAAAAGAGTCGTTCATAAAAGTCACGAGCAGCTCCTGGGACAAGAGACATCGATGAGGAAGAGATTCCTTGATTCGATTTTTGACCACGACGTCTTCGTGATTATTTCAGTGTATGTATGCGATCCGAAACAAGAAACGAAATGATGAGAGTTTAGTGAAGATTTACAAAAAAGAAAGAAGAGGAGCAGTGAAATGTCATCGTGACGAGGGAGTAAGGGTACAGTATACCCCCTTGATGATAAGAGTCCTCAATCAACGTGCCAACCTATACATATCTCTCTTCCATCCATCCAATTCCCATTTAAAAACGTACCGTGAGGTGGTTTGGCGATTCCTTGATCTTGAAGAACTTCGATCGTCGTCATAGTAGTCATCATCGTCATCATCATCATCCTGTAGAGGTAGTCGTCGTCGAGAAGGCTTGGTGGATGGTTGAAGTACATTCGTATTCGTCGGTTTTCGTGAGGAAACGGATCGAGGCGAAGGTGAAGACCCTGGAGTTGGATTCGACCAAAAATTCCCAACCGATGATGATGACCACTCTTCTTCATCATCATCTTCATCATCCTCGTCGTCGTCTTCATCGTCTTGGTCATATTCATCGTCCTCATCTTCGTCGTCGTCATAGATACTATCCTCAAATTCAGACCTTCGAGCGACTGTTGTTGGGGATCGTCGTCTTCGTTGTTGTTCTTGTCGTGGTTCTTCTATTCGTTGGGGAGGAGTCGATTTCTTGTTGTTGTTGCTCCTCGCAAATAGGCCATTCGATTTTTCCAAGACGAAAGATTGATCCTCGTCATCGTTGGAATCTTCTTCTTCGTCTTCGAAGAAAATAGAGGAAGATTTTCTTTGGACGAGATGAAGTTGTTGGAAGATATGGACATGTGATATTGATGAAGATGATATTGATGAAGAAGATGACGACGATTGAAGGGCACTACTACGTGGACAGGTCGTAGAAAAGCCCTGGATGGGAACCATCCATCTGAGTACTGCCAACCCAAGGCAGAATGTGTAGAGGACGTCTCGTGGTGGATGACGCCGCCACCGTCGTCGTCTCGTATCCCGTTCCATGGCCATAAAAAAGGGAACAAGATAGGGTAAAGACAATGGGAAACAGAAGAAGAAGGTTTCGTTTGTTGTTGTCTTGTTACAGTCTCGGTCGATCGGTCGTTGTTGTGGGCGTGTTCTGATTTTCCATTGGTGACTCATCCAGTATTTTTTTAACAGAAAATCATCAACTCCTTGTTGATGCGCGGGGAGAACGGGTGGAACTTCCTTCTTCCCCCCCCCCCCCCCCCCCCCCCCCCGCTCGCCCCCCTCCCCCCCCCTCCCCTGCCCCCCCCCCCCCCCCTCCCT
>Ga0194115_10004542_pt1 | contig 14880 bp, 32 predicted proteins | sample TA2MahsurfametaG_3_FD_148656 | JGI IMG/M metagenome (GOLD analysis project Ga0194115, IMG submission 148656) | Freshwater microbial communities from Lake Tanganyika, Tanzania - TA2015002 Mahale S4 surface | ecosystem: Environmental > Aquatic > Freshwater > Lake | place: Tanzania: Lake...
CTAGAACCTCAACGTGACTTAAAAAATTACCACCACGCTCAAACCATCTACGCTGCACATCTTCATAATTATCAAAGACAACGGTATCACCATTGCTCATTACTAATTTATAATCGTGACGAAGATAGGGTTCGTCAGATGTTTGACGGAAATAGCGTGGGTCAGAAGGGTCAATAAGTTGAGTCATTCGAGTGTAATTGCAGTGCGTGGTGTTGACGGTGTGCGGCGGATAGATGATGCTTTGAATATTTTAGCAAAGGGAGAGTCCCATACAAGTTCTTCATCTGCTTCTGTCAGTGGACCCCAACGGGAGGTGGCAAGTGCTGATTTGAGTAGTGTTTTAATAAGATCAATCATTTTGTTTCATCTTAGAGTTTTTGATTTAGATTTGTATGCACCTACTATAAGACCCCTGACTGTGGAAGTCAAGGGTCGGGGGACGGTTTTTAGATTGGGCTATGACTTAATAATTCCCTGCATATTCGTTTACAACTTTGTTGGTTTTCATCGCACTCAATTAAACAATTAAAATAGTCATTTATCAAATCATTTTGCTCGTTACATCGGTCTACGGTATCCTCAAAATGTTTCCATCCAGATAGTTGATTGTAAGAAATTAAGTTGTGCATAATGTCCTCCATGCAAAAGATAAACCATGATAAAGAAGTTTTCGTTCATCTAAATCACCTCTTAATTCTATCACTATTTAGATATTTTGTGTTGATTTGCTGATATCACGCAATAAAAATTTATGCCTACTATGCTTCTATAAAAAGCATTTGATTTTATTTGTCCGAAATACTTCCTTGTTCCCATACCATTTGATGTGATAGTTTGTCTCTTAACTCATTAATTCTTTTATCATCATACTGCTGAAAGTTTCCTTTCTTCTCTACTTTCTTATAATAGTGTAGGGCATTAATAATTATACCATACTCTTCCATCGTTATATCAATTTTCATTGTGGCATGGGCATCGTAAGAACTTTAGCAGTTGTTTCTTGATACCTCATAAATGTTTTTAATACGGATTTAAGTGTCATTTGTAATTCTTCTACATTCTCACACTGATCGATTGTACGTGCTAACTTCTCATACTCAAACATCTTTGAAGGACTATCGAGTTGTATGTCGTCTGGATTTCCTATCATTTTTTATAAAACTCTATTTTAAGTTTAGTAATGAGTAAATCAACTTTATCTTCAATACGAGTAAGTCGTTCCTCAATAGTATCTATACGTTACTCATCAATTGCTCCTTTCTTTACTGAATAGGGGTCAATCGTAGCCATATTTCCTTGTAGTGAATTGAGTAGTGGTTCGTCAAATAACATTTGTTCGTTCGATTATAGGTCATAAGGATGTTGAGGGTCTTTAGTCCAAAGTTTAGTATATACTAACCATTCTTCTTGCTTACTATCCATTTCAGCAGACCAGTGCATCCCGTTCTCATCAATAGCATCAAGGTAATGAATACCTTTACGGTCATCAATCACACGGGTGACTGATACAAATTTAATTTTCTCAACCATAATCAGTTACCGTTGATAATGTTCCAGAATTGTTTAGAATTAGCACCAGGAAGATGTGGAAGCTTCTTCTCCCAGTATCCTGTGATGTGACGATACCACGATTTTAGCACATATGGAAGTTTCATAGTTCATCATCCTCCAATTCATCAGCAAGACGCAGTATAGCATCCTTTACCCAGTTTTGTCCCCGAATGAAATGATGTTTTTCAATACTTAACTCTCGGTCAGGGTCTGGTTCAATATTGAGACCTTCTACTGCTTCACGAAGAGCAACAGCAACGGCAGAATTATCATAATAATATGGACCTGGACCCAACTTACTATAATACTCATTCATTATTTGTTGTGCTCTGGATTTTCTACTCATTACCATCCTCCCAGAAGTTCTTCCATTCTACCTTATCTTCATCAGTCATTTCTTCAGTGATAAAAGCACTTACATTAGATTGCAGAAGACCCAAATCTTTGACAATCAGATTTGCAACATCATTTCCCAAATAATCACCAAAATCTTCTGGACTTTTCAATTCATCAAATTGGTGTTCAGCAGGATTGAACTTTACACAGAAGGTGATTTTATAACCTTCAACACAGTCTTTTGACTTACGCAATACCTCTTTGCGTTCATCAATTTGTTTTTCAAGTTGTTGGAGTTCTTTGTAGGAGAGTTTAGAGAGGTCAGTCATCGTTCAGATACTCGTGTTGGTGTGCTTGCCATCGTAGCAGAGTTGGGATACAGGATGGGGTGATACCCATAGATTGTAGCACTTCTTCAAACCAATCTGCTGTAGCATCAATTACTGCTTGTGCTTCTGCTTCCTCATCAGGTGGTGCTGTTTGGAGAGCATTTTCAATCATTTTGAGTAGTTTAGTTTTGTCAGTCATTATGTTCCCTTCGATACCATTCTAAGTTGCGTGGTTTGAAATGTAATAAGTTGAAGCGAATCTCAAACTTTCTGTATCGGATTGAGAAACCAAATAAGTCATGTGGACCAATACCAAACAGAATGGATGGAAACCATTCAGTAGCAGGAAACTCATCCCATTGCACCACACAATCAATGAATGCAAACTTAGGATAGTTTGAGAGCACATGGAAATACCATTCGTGCCCATAATCTTCGTAGTAGACGTAATCAAAGAGTTTCATTTGTCTTTAAACAAATTGTGATAGTATTGTACTTCTTTATTTTCTAAATCTTCACATCTAGGATAAAAAACACCATCACGATAACATGATTTACCTGATTCATAATATTTCACTTTCGGTGGTTCATAACTTCTTTCACATATGTACCATCCCTCCAAACACATTACCAAAATTCCATTAAGTATAGTTGGTATCATTACTCAAATTCACCAGAATAATTACCAGAACTATTTGCCGATGAATTTTTCATTTCCCATTTGAGAATGTTTTTTTGCTTTTCAGTCATTGTCCTTAAGTGAGTAAATAAAAATCCATAACCAGAGATACATTACAGCAAATGTAATGATTCCAACATCAATAGGGGATAGGTTCATTAGTCTAAGTATCTAGGTTTTTCTGTGTTGAACACTACCCACCTAGCATCTTTCATATTCAGACACATTAAAAGTGTTTGGTGTTCTCTTTCGTATCTTTCCCAATCTTGTGCAAGTTTGGCAGCATATCGTCTTTGATATGCACAACACCAAACATTATAATATATTTTTGCTTTTTCAGTAATTGCCATTAATCATCATATTTAGAAGGCCAATTATATCCAGCAACATCAAAATCAAACCCAAACTTATATACCCAAAAAAGAACAGAAAGAAGTCGTCCACCTCCAGAAGAAACCTGAATATAAGGCCAACCAGCATAGTCATTCCAATTTAAAGACATCTGAAGAATTGACCTATTCTTTCCTTTCAACACAGCAACATAATATTCGTGCCCGAAATCTTGGATATATTTAAAATCTACGAGTTTCATTTCTTCTCTTCGGGTTTAGTTTGAGTTTGGGGTTTTGGTGGAGCATAAGGAACTCTACCAGTTTCATTATACATCAAAATGTCGTATTTGAACTTACACTCGTGTGGTTTTTGATTGCAAAGTTTTAGTGTATTGTTTGTCGTGCTTTCTGTGTTAACAACTCCACCAATACCAAATCCAAACAATACACTAACAACCAGAAGAGGATAAGCAACAGGAGGTTTAATAAACATAATAATTCAATCCCAAGAAACGTTTTGAAGTAGGAACCCAGGCATCACATAAGTCCATGCTCCAGATTCTTGATTGCCACCAACTTTATACTCCCATTTGTATTCATATTTATTGTGACTATCCCAAGTCATATAACCCTTCTCTTTGTCAAATCGACCTTTGATAGTCAGACCATGCTTATTAGAAAAGATATTGCGAGTACGAAGTGCTCCACCAGTTTCACGGGTTTCTACAACTTTACAGACATCAGGATAAGTTTGAACTCCTGCCTCCAACATACAAGGAGTTTCGTATACAAAAGGACGATAAGTTTTTGGTGTTGGCGGTGCAGTCTGTGCAAATGCAGGAGTTGCAAGAAACAAAGATGCAATAAGAAACAGTTTGTTCATTTGATAATTTTCCAATGTGTGTCTTCGTTTTTGTTTACAGTAAATTTATACTTACCATTTACAGAGGTCAAAAATAGCACATTATCCTTTTCAATGTCAATATAGCAACTATGTAGATTGTCCATTTCCGTATTAAAACGGAGTTGGGCAATACTGGAAGTTGGTTGAACACAAACAAATTTTCTTTTATCCATAATAATTAGGGTTGTTTTAATCAAAAGTTGTAATTATCAGATCTAACACAGGGTGGAGGGAAATTACTCTTTAAGTGAGTAACAAAAAACACTTGTGTCAATCTAAACTCTTCATGGTCCATTAAAAAACTAGAATGTTTATGCCAGTAAGAACCACTATACATTATCATTCTATTGTAGACATTTTTAAATTCCACAGTTTTATGGAATTTAGAATTATGTTGTTTTTTTAATTTAGCATATTCTTTTGGAGGCAATCCTTTTTTGTTGTAAAAATTATTTCTCACACTCCAATCAATATTTTCTACAGTTTCATCGTTTTTTTCATATATTGAAGTTCCAGAATCCAAATTTGGATTTTGATTTAAGTAAATAACCCCTGCAAAAATCGTGTTATCATCAACATGAGTCCAACCAGAATTTACTTCTTGTTGGACTTCAAGTGAAGATTCAAATGGATATATTTTTTGAAAGTAAGATTCTACTTTCCAATCCAAATAATTTGAATTGAAATCAAAAAATAAAGAAAAAACTTTATTGCACAAAACATCAAACAAATTAGGAGAAACCAAATGAACTGGTTTACTTCTCTCTCCTGGATAATTTTCACTCTCTTCTTTCGAATAATCCAAGGACAATGCAAAATCTCTGATTTTGTCTGGATTAGAGTAAAAATTATCCACACATGATATTGGAAAAAGACTTCTATTCGTAGTCGATTTGTTCTGTTGGTTCATGCAATATGTAAAAATCTTTTGTTTGTTTGTAAATTAAAATACTACTTTCATTCTTAGGAGTGTACCAGTCCTTGATTTGTCCATAATAATAATCAATCATTTTATTGTGGACCAACTCATCTGCCCAATTATCAAGCATAGCAATCATTACTTATTCATCTGAAGAGTAGGAACAGGCATACCACCTTCAGTGGGCACATAGATGGTTACATTACCATTCTTAGAACCATCTTCGATACCAGTGATATACAGATACTGAAGATACTCACGGTTATCTTTCAGCGAATCACCGATGATTTGGTTTGCCTTAGCAACACCAGTAGCACGGATGATTTCAGCATCAGCAAGTTGTTGAGCACTATCTTTTTTTGCTTGTGCTTCCAACACTGCAACCTGACGAGTATATTCTGCTTCTTGAAGTTGTGCTTTACCACTGAGAGTTTTAGTCCACACACCATATTGTGGGAGACCAAAAGCAAGGCCAGCAATAATAACTACACCAGCAAGACCAACAACAGCAACTGCAGGGTCAATAAATCCGTTTTGTTTGTTCATTTACGATTCTCCAGACGAGTTTCGAGTGTAGATTTGAGCATTTCATTTACCGTGTGTCTAGCACGATAATTTTGGATAATATCCATCACACAATAACCAAAGGCAAATCCTGCCATAATTGTAGTAATCACTTAGAAGAACCTCCAGAGGGTTTGAGAATAAGATTAGCAAGCAAGATAATAGCAAAGTTCTGCCAGAAGGTCAAAGATATACTAAACCAAGACAGAATCAGTCCAAGCAATGCTGCTTCAAAGAATAGTGCAGCAATAGCAAGAACAATTACACCAAAAGTAAGACCAAGAGCAGTAGTAGTTTTCATAGGTCAAACAGCAAGAGCAGCAGGGGGGATTTCAACGATTTCAGGAAGTTTTTGTTCGTAGCAGTTCATATTGTAGCACACCCATTCACCATTACGGAAGACATAGGCATACTCTTCGTTGTTATCAGGAAGAAGATACTCTGCAAGGTCAGAGTCAAGACGAGGGGGACAATCTTCACCGCGATAGGAATAATAATTTGCACCATATTGAGTTTTCTGACTAGAACCGAATACTTCATCAGTCCAAGCACAAGACATATCACCACCATCAATCAGTTCAGCGGCAAGTTCTTTGCTATTATAGTGCGTCTTCAGGATACGACCCAACCATTCAGGATAACCATCCCAGTGGTGATAGACAGAGAGGACACTGCCATCTGCAAGTTCAAGACCGATGCGAGCGCGAGTTGCCATAATAAATTAAAAGTTAAAAATCAGATTTCAGGGTCATCAACACCGAACCAGTCTGTTTCTCCAACTGGTTCTTCATCAAAAATATCGTTCAAATCATCGTAAATATCAAAGTTATCGAGTTCTTCAATTTGCGATTCATCAAGAAAAATCCGAGTCATGCACCTCTTTGATTACCTAGTAATCATAGCACGACTCGGATTGGGTGGGAGACTTCAGTGGACAGTTGCCCGAGTGTCCTCAGAGTTTTTTTATTTTCTTTTCTACTGGTCTTTCGTAAATTGTTCCGTCTTGAACAAGACCATCACCATCACCATCTCTAGCATTTGGATTGAAAACTTCTTTTTTTTCTGCAACTGCTTCTGGTGCAGATAATTCAGTAATTTCAACTACAGGTGCAGATACTTCTACTGATTCTGCGACTGGTGCAGGAGCAAATACTTCTTCTTGTTCTTGTGCTCCTAGAAAAACTTCAGAAAATCTTCCCATTGTTTTAATTCGAATTTTAATTATTTATTTTTTTACTAATCACTTCATTTTTTGGTTCATCAATATGATAAACAACATGTAGACTTTCCCAAGTTATAATTGATACAACACTAGAAAGAATTGCAACAATAACAAATTTCATAATTTACCTCAGTGATTGTGACAAATGCCATCTTGATGGCAATGTGGTTGATTTGCATTTATATGAAAGGTTCCATGATAAAAACCAAATCCAAGGAAAGCAGTCGATGCGGAGACTACTGCTGCAACAAAGAATGGAGCAATATTACTTGCTGTTAATGTGAGTAACTTCATAAACTTTCTTAAATGAATAATTCTTGAGTTATTTATAAAATGAAAAGGGGCATTACACCCCCATGTAAGTTTTGGGTAAGAAGGAAACTTATAACCCCCTTCACTCATTTAGAGTCAAACTGCAACAGGTGCAGAGTGACGAGTGAACTTGACGATTTTATTCGCTGCGTTTGTTTGTTTGTCCCGTCAACAGATAAGACCTTTATGCCCCGTCGAAACCAGTGCATCCCCGTGAAGTGGAGATGTGGGGAATCGAACCCCAGTCCGAAACATCAGTATTCCCATCCTCTTGAACACTTTATATAGTAACATTAAAAGTTTTAAAAGTCAATCTCCTCCCACAATACATTTAGTTTTTTATCAAAAACCATTAAAAATCTATGTTTTCTGGTTCTTTCTCTCCATTCACCAGCAACCCCTTTTACACTTCCTCTTGAGTGTTTTGTACCATCTGCATAATAGAAATCTTTCTTTGGTTTTGTCAATCCATAATATTTAAAGTTACATGCTTTGTAGATTGTTCCAGAGTGTCTAGACGAATCTGCATAACTCAATATTACCCTAACATTAGTTTCTTTTTTAAAAAGTTTAATACACCTAGAAACAAACCAAGATGTAATATTATATTCTCCTGACTGTATTTCTGGATGTATACAAAGACGAGATAGTTCATATAATCCATCTTGTTCTTCTCTTTTTAATCCAAATGCTCCTACAGCAATTTCTGGAACAGGTATTTTAGTGAATATACAAGCACCTACACAATCATTTTCTTTATAGAGACCGTAATTATATCCAGACTTGAAATCCTTTGATTCATCTTTCAAATAATGAAAAGTATAAAGTAATTCTTTTATCTCATTTTTACTAGTTTTTCTTATAGAAAAATCAGACTTCATTATTGAAATTATAATATGGAGAATAGGGGACTTGAACCCCTCACCCCTGCCGTGCAAAAGCAGTGCATCCCCGTGAAGTGGAGATGTGGGGAATCGAACCCCAGTCCGAAACATCAGTATTCCCATCCTCTTGAACAATCTATATATTACTCTTTATTCTCCAAATAGTCAACAAACAAAACTCCATCTAAATGGTCTATTTCATGTTGAACAATTCTTGCTAACAACCCATCCACTTTTTCAAAGATTGGTTTACCTTTTAATGTCCTGTATTTTACTTTAATTGATTCTGGTCTCTTTACATTATCAAACACACCAGGAACACTTAAACATCCTTCTTCAAAGTTAACTAATATATCACTGGTCCAAGTTATTTCTGGATTGATGAGAAACCAATCATTACCATTTTTATCTACAACAATAACTCTTTTATTCAATCCAACTTGAGGAGCAGCAATACCAATACCATTTTTCTCTCTCATGACTTTTGCCATGTTATAACAAGTGCATCTAAATACATCGTCTATATTTGCAACTCGTTTTGCTTTTTCTCTTAAAATTTTTGACCCAATCGTTTGAAGTTCCATACTTCCCTACGCAATTGGTTAATGGAGAATAGGGGACTCGAACCCCTCACCCCTGCCGTGCAAAAGCAGTGCTCTACCAAATGAGCTAATTCCCCTTTTTAGTATTTAGAATCAAATACTAATGTCGATGAAAGGACTTGAACCTTCATGGATTGCTCCACTGGAACCTAAACCCAGCGCGTATACCAATTCCGCCACATCGACTTGCTCCTCTGTCTAGGAATCGAACCTAGTTTCCAAGTGCGTTGTCCGCCTGTCCTTACCAATAGACTACCAGAGGATAAAGGGAAGGAGAGCTCTTGGACGGAACCGCAGGATCACTTCCCCACAATGTTGAGTCGGATATGATAATCCCAACTCTTATGAAAGAACTTATGTCCTTTCAACTCCCCCACCTGGACTCGAACCAGGAACCAAGTGATTAACAGTCACCTACTCTGCCAATTGAGCTATAAGGGAATGAAGTTAAAATGTTGTATGAATATTGAAAGAAATAGTAATTCTATTTTTTTTCACTGGATTTACGTAATGTAAAAGGTTTGAAGGAAAAATAATTACTGTACCTTCTTTAAAATGTTTGGTAGTTTTAGTTATATCAAAATATTCATGACCACCGTTATTTAAAAAAGAAGTGGTGTTTTCCTCTTCCAATTTTAAAAGATAAATTCCAGAAAAACTAGATCCCACATGAGTATGTGCCTCTTGAAAGAATCCTTCATCATAGTAATTATACCATATCTGATGAATATTACTAGATTTAGGTGTTTTTTTCAATTTAACTTGTTCTAAACATTCATCAAGTGGTTGCCAAACAATTTTGTCTACCAATTCATCATCACAGAGAAAATCAACTCGATTAAGCATAGTTGAGTAGACTTCACAATTCCATCCTGGAATAATATATTTTTCCTTATTTTTCTCAATATCATCAACTATTTTTGGAAGATACTTATCTTTAATTAGTTGATGATCTGATATTTCTTTTGAAAAAATAAAAGGACCAGGAAATTGATAAAGCATAATCAATGATATTTAATTGCTACTGTAAATCTATATTTTGTTCTAAAGCATGTTGCTCTATGTAGTAATGTCGCATCGAACTTAACTAATCTATTAGGAATAGGCAAAATACCCCTAATTTCATTATCTATTAGAAATTGAGTTTCACCATGTTCACTTATGTCCCAATCTAAATTAGGATAATAAAGAACAGTTGAACCACTATCACCATCAACATGAAAATAAGGATTTTCATTTGATGAGAAACAGTTTATATACATTCGATATGGTTTTTGTTCACTTAATGAATTTATTTTTTTATCTTCAAAAAGTTTAAAAAAATAATCAGAAGATTTTATTTCAGAAACCATACCTACAGGTGGAGTCCATGGATTATCAACTTCACCATATGTATAAAGTGCTCTTTGACAATAAGAAAAAATATCTTTATGTACTTTTTCTTCAAAAAAATTATCAAAGATTTCAATCATTAGTTTTTATCCATAAGATGCTCAACTGTATTTGCTATGTCATTCATAGCATCACGCAAGAATGGTTGTTGCCCACTCTCTTGCTTAACAATAGGTCGAGAATCGTCAGTTAATGACCATCTCCACTGACCCATATCTTTACAGTACCAAAGATTTATTTTCATAAAACTATTTTATTGTAAGTTGCTCTTGCGAGCAAGTCGGGATGACAGGATTCGAACCTGCGACCCTCTGTTCCCAAAACAGATGCGCTACCAAGCTGCGCTACATCCCGAGGTTGTTTAACAATATATGTATATTATTAATGGGAAATACTGGATTCGAACCAGTGACTTACCACTTGTAAGGAGGCCACTCTACCACTGAGTTAATTTCCCTGGAGCGGACAATCGGACTCGAACCGACGACATCTAACTTGGAAGGATAGCGTTCTACCACTGAACTATGTCCGCAATTTGTGGGGGATTTCTCCCCCTAAGCATACTTCCTTCACACGGAAGATAAGCATAAGACAGAATCGAAATTCTGTCAAGCCCACGGTCGGACTTGAACCGACGACCTACGGTTTACAAAACCGTTGCTCTATCCAGCTGAGCTACGGAGGCATTTTGCTCACAAGGAGCAACGGAGAGGGTAGGATTCGAACCAACGGATGCTTTCACATCGGCAGTTTTCAAGACTGCTGCCTTAAACCACTCGGCCACCTCTCCAATATAACAATCATACTATATGTAGTATGATTGTCAAGCGTTCTCTGGAGGATTTGAACCTCCGACTTCTTGGTTCGTAGCCAAGCACTCTAGTCCACTGAGTTAAGAGAACAGGCACAGGATAGAGGACTTGAACCTCTACTAAAAGTTTTGGAGACTCTCGTGCTACCAATTACACCAATCCTGCTTGGTTCCAGAACTAGGATTCGAACCTAGACAAACACCTTCAAAGGGTGGTGACCTGCCAGTTAGTCGATTCTGGATTAAATCCCATCGAATTCGATGGGATAAAAGTTTAGGGTGGGATTCGAACCCACGGTGATAAGAGTTTTGCAGACTCTCGCATTCGACCACTCTGCCACCTAAACAATTTGAACTATCAAGGATTACTTGATAGTTGAGAGCCCTCAATCGGATTTGAACCAACGACCTACTCATTACTAGTGAGTTGCTCTACCACTGAGCTATAAGGGCGGGGTGTCGTATGGGAATTGAACCCATCTAGGTAGTTCCACAAACTACTGCCTTAACCACTAGGCTAACGACACAAGGCAGTGGGTAGAATTGAACTACCGACATAGAGGGTATGAATCTCTTGTTCTACCACTGAACTACACTGCCAACGGAAGATGTTGGATTCGAACCAACGGAGGTGTTACCCTCACGGTTTAGCAAACCGCTGCATTAACCGCTCTGCCAATCTTCCAAGGTGGAACCGACAAGATTTGAACTTGTGACCGCTCGGTTATCAGCCGAGTGCTCTACCGCTGAGCTACGGTTCCATGGTATTCCTAACGGGATTCGAACCCGTGCTGCCACCTTGAAAGGGTGGTGACCTAACCGCTAGTCGATAGGAACACGACGACTCTAACGGGATTTGAACCCGTGATACTACCGTGACAGGGTAGCGTGATGACCACTTCACTATAGAGTCAAGGTGGGAGGAGCAGGATTCGAACCTGCGAAGGTATAACCGTCTGATTTACAGTCAGATTCCTTTAGCCACTCGGAAATCCTCCCAGATGGACTATGTGTGATATACCTCATAAGGATATAACAGGGACATAGCCTCTATCTTGCTACGGCATTCTTGTTTAATCGACAAGTGCAAGTAGCAATAGGTCTGGTGAGGCTCGAACTCACAACTTCCAGGTTAAAAGCCCGTTACTCTACCATTGAGTTACAGACCCATATAATGTGGTAATTATTCAGTTGTCAAGGTGCTGGTGGTCTCGTTCCCCCACCGACTCAAGTAATATACCAGGGTTTGGACCCCAACGGTAAATGTTACGACCAGTTGAACAAGTGGCACAAAGCATAAAAAAAGAGGGAGAACCTTTTGGATTCTCCCTCTTGATTGCTTTTATGGTTTGTTCTTCTAACTTTGACTTACCATATTTGCAACCAAGAGGGATTCTCCCATAAACCAGCAGGTAATGGGACGATAATCACTCTTTGGTTGTGTATGTAGGTTAGTCATTGTTTTAATGTTGTATGGTTTATTTATACCAGTTTTTTAGAAAAAAGTCAACCTTCGATGTAGTAGTCAACAATGCTATCTACCCATGCTTCACTCATGTTGCTCATAATTGCAATTGCTGCTTGCTCGGTTTCTGCAAAACCTTCGTTAACAAGGTGTGCGAAGATTAAATCATAAAGGTCAAAACCTTCCTCGGTCTTAGCTCTACGAATAATTTCCTTAGAAACTTTTGTCTTTTTCTTTGCTCCCTCTTCTTCTCTACCCTTTCTTGGATAAGTAACTGCTTGTGGTTCACCAGCACCTTTTACAACACGAGTAACTTCAGCAGCATGACGGCTACCATACTCTCTTGCCATTTGTCCAGTCATTCTCTTACCATAAGGCTTCTCACGGTCCATTCTTTGCGAAACAGTTTCATCTTCTGTTCCTCCCCCTTCTTTCTTTCTCTTGAGGGTTGAACCTGGGGTTGCTCTGTCTTTCCAGTCCTTGAACTTCTCTTCAGGACCGTAACCTGACTTGCCTTCACCAGACTTTAGATGCTTTTCTCTTGCCTTTTTAGCATCTGCTCTGACTTCTGCTTGAGTCATAGTTGGACGATATGGTTTTACACCTTCTGCTCTCTCTTCGTCAATAACTTCTTCAGTAAGATAAGGAGTAGTGTAGGGCCACTTATCCAAATATGACTCTTGTGGTTGAGTTGACTCAGACATAACCTGTCTGGTTAGTTGGGAAAGATTTTGCAGGTCCTTATAATCCATTGGTTTTGTATAACTCTTATATATTTTATTTATATAATTGAATTTATTTTATAGTTGGTGACTAGCAATTCTGTCTTTACATTGTCCTGAGTTCCCTTCTCTCCACGGTGAACCATAGAGTATCTAAGTTTCCATTCATCAAGATTATATTCTTTATAACGGTTCAGCAACCAATCATTCAGGTTGTAAGTAATCATAAAACGATGAGGACAATTATCTACATCATCCGCAAATCTTTCGTGTGAGAATGATGAGTGGAGTTTTCTCCCCGTTCCATAAAGAAAATCTTTAATGTCGTAAGGAGGGTCAAGAAAAACAAATACGTTATCACCATCACCATTCATCACTGGTTCATAATCAATATTTGTAATTTTCCAGTTTTTAATGATGTATGAATACTTTGGAAGTTTGTCAATACCAACAAGAGAAAAATTAGAACGTGATGCTTGAACTGAAAATGTTGAATTCTCAGTCAAACCAGAATAAGAGCACTTATTTAGAATGAAGAAAGCAACTGCTTGTTCAAAAGGTTCCAGAGTTTCAATATCACTCTGATACCGATTGAACAAATCTTTGTGTGCTTCATCATCTCCATTTACTTCTTCTTTGATTGCTCTCAATCTTTCAGATAATGTTTGACCATTATCACGAAGTTGAACCCAGAAGTTATAGAGATAGAAGTATTTGTCGTTTACCCAAATAGGAACCTTTGGGTAATTTTGAGAAATCATTAAAGATATGCTTCCACCACCCAAGAATGGTTCACGGAACTCTTTGAAATCACTAGGAAACCAAGGAGCAAGAGTTTTTAGTGCTTTACTCTTGCCACCTGGATAACGTAAGCAAGTCTTTAATGGAAATTGTTTCATCTATACTATTTTGCTTGATTCCAAATATATTCTAGCAGAGTTTTGCTCTCAGATACAATATCAACTTCCTCTACGTCATTTATTCCATCATAAATCATCGTAATATCTTCCTGAGAAACAGAGAAAGTAATTCTTGATTTTCCTACCTTAAGATTTTTGGAAAAGAGAAGTTTTGCATCAAGAACAGCAAGTCTATGTGTCCAAGGGTCAATCAAAACAAACCATTCGGATTTTGTTTTAAATTCAGAAACACCAGACTGAGTTTTTTTGAAGTCCCAAGTTTTTGCTTTAATTATCGAAGGATTCTTTTCTTGAGGTTCTAGACCAAACTTCTTAGTCTTTGCATCCCATAGATACTTAAGTAAATAGATTCCATCTGGGTCATTTTTTTCTGTTTTCTTCGAAGCTTCAATAGCAATATACTTCGAAAATGCTTTAATAAACCCAAATTCAATTGCTTCCCCTCTGGCAAAGCAATCAATTCCTTCATTCAGTGGATACATTGCAGCAACTTTATTTGCTTGAATGAAGAATTTTTTATATTCCTCGTCGGGAATAGTTTTCAAATCTGAAATAAACTGTTCAATCATAATACTAATAACTGAAATAAAAAGTGCCCTTTCGGGCAAGTAGGAGTAGGGAGACTTGAACTCCCACGGGGTTGCCCCCAACAGATTTTAAGTCTGGTGTGTCTACCGATTCCACCATACTCCCTTGGTAGGACTGCAGAGAATTGAACTCTGTTCACACCGTTATAAGCAGTGGGATTTAACCAATAAGCAACAGCCCCTCGATATGACAATCATAAGGCAAGAACCTCAGATTGTCAAGTGCTCCTTGAGGGGATCGAACCCACCTCACATCGATTATGAGTCGATTGCTTTCACCAGATAGCTAAAGGAGCATTTGCTATTCGCAAATAACGAATAGCAAATAGTCGCCCAGGGTATCGAACCC
>Ga0194115_10004546_pt1 | contig 14865 bp, 11 predicted proteins | sample TA2MahsurfametaG_3_FD_148656 | JGI IMG/M metagenome (GOLD analysis project Ga0194115, IMG submission 148656) | Freshwater microbial communities from Lake Tanganyika, Tanzania - TA2015002 Mahale S4 surface | ecosystem: Environmental > Aquatic > Freshwater > Lake | place: Tanzania: Lake...
TGAAATGTATATATTTTGGCAAAAATAATGATTTATGTTAAAATATAATTGATTTATTATATAAAAGTAAGGCAAAAATTAATTTTCTAAAATAATTTGAATTTCATATTATAATAAAAATCAATTTCTCATATTAACATTGTCACTTATTATTCGCGCCATTATATAATAAAAATCAAAATGTTTTCGGCAAACTTTGTTAAATTACATTATAATTTTATTTTAAACACTAAATTAATTTTAATAACGCAATATATAATTAATTAAACATAAAAAAGTGCGCGTTTTTTATAAACAATTTGCTTATTCTTGTTTTTTCTATTTAATAAAATCTGCTTTAAAAACTTTCTTATCAAATTTGCATTCATTTTATTAATTTTCAAGTTATAAATTACAAATATAAACTAATTTTCTATATAACCAATATATTATTTGCGCTATATTTTCTATATAATCAATATATTATTTTGCGAGAAAAGTTTCAGAAAATGAATTTATTATTAACGAGACATTTTCAATAAAACAAGTATATGATTAAATAAAATTTAAAAAAAAATCGGCTTAATACACAAAAACTTTAGGTAAATCAAAAATATTTGATTGAAATATTCTATAAAGCGGCGTTTTAATTCATTAAAAATTATCTTTTTGCTATATTCTTATTCATGAAAAATACTCCGCGAAGAGGTTATTCTTATTCATGAGAAATGTTTCGCGAAGCGGTTATTCTTATTCACGAGAAATTTTCCGCGAAGCGGTTATTCTTATTCATGAGAAATGTTTCGCGAAGCGGTTATTCTTATTCATGAGAAATGTTTCGCGAAGCGGTTATTCTTATTCACGGGAAATTTTCATTAAATAAAAGTATATGGTGGGTCGCTTCGCTATTTATTTTTTGATAAAGCATTAAACAGCTTCGCTGAATATGGTGGGTCGCTTCGCTATTTATTTTCAAGATAAGATAAAGGGAATTAAACAAATATAATTTCGCGGAATTTAAATTTTAATTACAAACTGCAAAGGATTATGCTTATTATTTTTGAAAATTTTTAATTGGCATTTGATTTATTTTGTTTTTTAAAGTTAATATATTAGAAAAATAATTTTTATATCGTGAATAAGTATCAACATATATCATTACACCATAATTTCAATATATACATCACTCAATTATATCGCAAAAATATTTATTTTTTTATAAACAACCCGCAAAATTAGTAATAATGACAATAATATCGCCTCAATATAATTTAAATTTATATATTTTAACTTTTGTGAAATTAAAAATATTTTTTTGCGCAAAAGAATATTTGATCATTGATTAATAACGCTTATAAAAAATAATATAAATATCGCGAGTTTATCTTTTTATTAATATCTTACAAATTATTTTGCTTTAATCGCGAGTATAATAATCTACTTTTTTATATTTTATTGCAATATAAAATTATAAATCGCGAATTATATATTATTTTCAATTCATTTATGTTATTTTCTATAAATTATTATTTAAATGCGCGGGTGTTATTTTAAAATATAAATTATAGATTAATATAAATGCCATTTTTGTAAATTATTATATGCAAATTTGTTTATCTTCAAAAAATATTCACAATTTCACTGTTTATTTTGGCGGCTATACAATTCATCATTTTATTACAATATTTAATAATTATGCTAAATTATGGGGACCAAAAATTTTATTTACATTATGATGCGCTTTATTTAAAATACATTTTTGCATGAAAACTTTATGTATTTTATTTTTTAAAAATTTTGGTAGCTAGAAAAAAGTTTATCGTTAAATATATTATACAATTTTCTTGTTAAAAACAAATGCATTAATTTATAGTGTTGATTCATATATAATATAACTTTGCGTTTTATATTTTTAACGCATTATTATCAAATATTAATATTTATAAACAATAAATATCATTTAATCGCAAAACATATAGTTATATAAGCGCAAAATATATATATATTTATAGCCAACACTGTTATATTTGCATTCATATAATTTAAAAATTTATAATGGTTTACTTTTAAACTAATATTTTTGCGATAAATATATATATGTATTTTTTTAAAGGAGTGATAATTAATAATAATAAAACACGCAAAATATAATTTGTTTTTTTAAATTGCGTATTATATATTAATTTATAATTTGCGCGGTGTTTATATTTTTGATATATTTTTGAAAAATTTATAAGTATTTACGCATTAATTGAATTTTTAAGAGAAATATATAATTGTAATTTAGGTTTAATTTAAATTTTGATAAGAAGTTTTTAAGATGAATCAATAAAGCGAAACAGTATTATATTATAAGTAAATAAAAAAATGCGCAATTTATTTATATATCGCGGTTATATATAGATAAAATTATATGAAAAATGCGCATAAATAATTATGTTTAAATGTATTGAAAGAAATTTACATATTGTTTAAACACTTTTCTACATATTTAAACCAATAAATAGGATGATAAAAAGTTATTTTGTAATAAGGTGATCGGTTCAAAATTTTTATATATCAGGTAGTTACATAGAGAGTTTGTGTTAATGATATATAATAAATACGCGTACATAAATTATAATATAAAAAGCGCAATATATAAATATAAAAATGTAAATACATGAATTAAATGGCGAAAATAGAATAGAAAAATTTAATATAAATGAAAAAATTTTATATTATTAATAAATTATGCAATAGGATGAAGGTGATTTATAATAGGAATTGATAGAATTACGCTATAAATTAAAGAATATGTAAATATGCGAAATATATAAAATACCGAAAAGATAGGTAGAAATATAATTGAAATTAGTGGGAGGAGATACGTGGTAATGGTTTACATCATTGGCGGGAAATGCGTTTAATTATTTATTGGTGATATTTAGCGGAATAATACCAGGATTAGATAATTATATGAAATAAATATTTGCCACAAATAAAAATATGGCGACATTAGAATCAATGGTAACTTTTAAAGGAATGAATGTAATAAAAATGTATCCAGATTCAATGTAATTAGACGGTTAATAAAAGTTGGGCACACAATAAATATAATAAATATAACAAAAATTGGATTATATGAAACAATGTATAGATTCCTATGATACAGATTTTGAGAAACAATATAAATAGCATATAACTGATTTGGTAAATTCGCAAGTATAAGTATTAATAATATGTGTGCCATAATTAACACCGGTAGTAGATACATTATTTGCGACAACAGGAAAAATGCAAGGACTGATTGAATGGGGAATAAAGATAGCAAAAATTATATTGGGATGGTAAGGAGGATAATAAGAATTTGAAGAATTATCAATAAATACACAAAAATAAGTATTTTTTAGCGATAAAACATAAAAAGAGTTTTAATAATAAAATGGAAATATAAGGGTATATAGGGGAGGGGATGATACTAGCGATATAAGATAATTTATACAAAAACTATGCGAAATATTAGGTTTAATGGCATTTGGTGGAATGTTAATAGATTTGATAGTGACCTTGATAGTAACAGCAGTATTGGCAATAATAGCGGCAACTGGAGCAGTAACTTGGTGGGTACCATTGGTGTGTTTGCTCGTAGGATTAATCATAATTTTTGGAATTGGAGTAATATCAGCATTAATGGCAATTGCTGCATTAACGACAGCGGCAATTATGATTTTAGGTGTTGGAATTTATGAATTTGTTTAAAACTACCTCGTAAAAATATGCGCCGATAAATATACTGATGATAGTTAATCCCAATATTTAAATTTATGTCATTATTACGAAACTTTGCTCAATTATTTCAATTAATACACAAATTAACAATAATAACTCGCCTTGAAAAAATATGATTCATATTACAATTCAATTGTATAATATAATCAGGACAGAATAAGATAATCACTTGATTACGCGCATGATTTACTTTATACTGTTACTAATGATATAAAAAATATGTAATATTGTTTGAACGATATTATATCCCATACAAATACAAATATATATAATTATGGCCAAGATTCTATTTTGTCTATTATTCAAAATATTAATGTTATTTAAGGCGTTATGAATAATTATAGCACTGTTGTACATCCCCACATTAATTCTCTTACCAATGAAATTAATGATCATCATTTGAGTTATTTATGGGTTTAAACATCGATGGACGATTACAAAATAATCAATGATTAACAATTAAACGATCTTATTGCGCAAAAAAAAATTTATTAAAACAGCCCCTATATTTTTCCATATGCTAATTTTTCTAATTAAAATTCCATCGACAAAATCATATAATAACTTGGGTTTAATAAACTTATTATATAAGACGTCAAAATTAATTCCTGCTATATTTAAATTTTGCTTTATTATTATAATTCTCAACTTTAATTTGCGTAATTTATAGATAATATTTAACTTTAAACTTCATAATATATGGATTAATTGATGTTATTATATTCGCAAAGAGTAAATATTTTTAATGTTAATGTTTTTAATAGTATTATAACAATTGAATAATAAATTTTTAACTTTAGTCAATAAATAAACAATTATCAATTTACGCAATTTATTAACGATTCTCAATAATAATTAGCCGTATATTAGAATAGTTCCCCTAAACCTAAACCCGATTTCTCTGATAAATACAAAATATATATCGCCGAATTTTAATCTTATTTGAAATAAACACAATTAATGTATTCCAATCAATATTAAACTTAATTTTTGCGCCAAATATAAAACATTTCTACCGGATCTAGCAAATAATATTTGTATTTATCATATTTTTTCCTATTATTGTTTCTCTCCGTATTTATTATTATTTTCCGCAAAATTTATCAATAATATCATATAAATTTGTTAAATAATTAATTAAATTCGTCAAATTATAAATATTCACTCCCCCTTTAAATGCATAATTTATGATAATATTATTATACTTTTAATACTATATGCCATATTTAATAATATTCAAATATTTTCTTATTTTTTTCGTATTATTATTTGTTTCTCATTATTATTTCTCCTGTCAAATCATTCACTTTATTACATATATATTTCCCATATAATACAAATTCATATATATTTTTCATTATTGTTTCAATCTCTTTTATTTAATTTTCTATATGAACATTTAAATCATAAATACTTTCTATTTAAATATCTTATTCTTTATTTTTTTATTCTATATTTTGTAAATTAATTGGATTTTTTTGCAATTATTCCATTATTTCTATATGTATTTTATATTTTTCATCATTTTCATCAATTTTATTTTTGCGCAATAGATATAATTATTATATTTCTATTTATTTATCATCTATTTCTTTTAAATCTTTCGCAAAATATTATTACCATTCATTACTTCCCGGCACATTATTTTAAATTCCCTCTATTATTTATTTATAAATCATATTTTATTTTGTTTTTTTATAGAAATTCATTCAATTATATATTATTTTCTATTATTTATATGGTGTTTCATTATACGCAAATATATTTTCCTTTTTTTAATTTTATTAATATTCTATATATTGCGAAAATATTATATATAGAATAATTACCACTATTATTATTTTTAAAACGCACATTAATAATTAACGCCATTTTTTATTTCCAATAAAAGGCACTTTAATATTATTTTATTCTTAATTTATGAAATTTCGCTAATTTATATGAGGATATCTATATATTTCATCTCGCGTATTTTGAATATCGTTTAAATTGCTTTCTGGAATATCAGTTGTATATTATATTTACCGCATTTTTTTTAAATCTTGTTTTTTGTTATTATAATTTTGCTCTTATTTTATATTTTATTTTAATTTTTCCGCATATTTTTCCTATTTTTTATGATTATAAGACCTATTTTCGCGCAAATTTGATTCGTGTAATTTTTGAAATATTTATGATTTTTTTTCATTATCATTATTGAATTTTTTTTATTTTTCATAGTTATTTTATTATATATTGTACTGTATTTGCGGTTATTATTAATTATCAAATGTTTATTATTATTAATTATAACTCAAAGTACTGGGGACTTACTATAGTTCATTTGATATTTCATTTTATGAATTAGGCGTACTTATTTATTGATTATCCGATATTTTTTGCCGATTATTTTCATAATAATATATTTAGTTTTTAATACTTGTCGGAGAATGTGTTTAATTATGCGAAATAATATTATAATCGCTACCAAAATCGGATTAATTTTATTATATACTACTTTCTGATTATTATGGCGAATTATTTTAGTTATCTGTATAAAAAGAGTCGCCGTCTGATATTTAATCAATGTTTTATCTTGATTTGTAACTTGACAAATGCGAATTTGTTTAAGAGGGCGGTGAAGAATCTTTAAAAGCGGAATTATTTTCTTTTTTTGATAAAGTTTAATTTAAATCGGAATAATTTTACGTATAATAATTAATAAAATTATTTTTGCTTTATTATAAATCAGATTATTTATTAGGCGTATTGTTTTAATAACTTTGAGTGATACCCATAAGATCAGAGATATCAGAAGTTTTATCATTAATAATTGCATTATTACTATCAACTAAAAATTATTGAGAATCTTAATTATTGTTTTAATAAGAAAATTCTGATTATTTGCGCGCTGTAAATGGTCTTATAGTATAATTATTGTGTAATTTTGAGTTTTATAGAGAATTTATAGGAGAACGTATTGAGGAGTTTTTAGAACTTTATAATTAAGAGGCGTTTGAAAGTTATTAAATAATAGATGGTTAACTCAAGGTTGAAGGTGATTAATTTAAAGATATATCATCAAAATGTATGGAATCCTGCAATGAGCTACGAGGTGAATTTTTAAACTAGCGCGATAAAATATTATTAGATTACATTGATTTATTGACAGGCGATTACTTTAAAAGCGACGACTTTTATTTTTATTATTATAGTTAAAAATTATATAAAGGCGCATTTTATTATGACAAAATAGATAAATTATTGTTTTCTTTAATAATACTATTATTTTTTGGTGAGAATTAATTTATTTCGCGCGAATTATTGCTTTAAGATGTTTATAAAAGATTTTATGAAGAATCTGTGTCGCCATTTAAAAAATCAAGCATAATTACAGATTATGAATCATTTGTAGAACTATTATTAAGATTTTTTGGGGGATGATTATTTTAAGTGGGATCTATTATTTTTTCAAGTATATCATATGATTGATTATTAATAAGGTCCTAAAAACTTGTCATTTACCGACTATTTTCGGAATTTTAAATTTTTGATTCTGATAAACTTTAATTAAAAGCATCTCGAAATCCTCCCTATAATACATCAAATTAACGGGATAATTATAAAGGTTATTTAATCAGATAGTTATCAATTTAATCATAGAATGACCTATTTTCTTCGTAGTCTATATACATTTATTATAATAAAAAATGATTAAAAAAATTATATAATAACACATATGGAATTTTGTATAAACGACCAATCTATTTTAGTTAAAGAAGTTAATGCGTTTAAATCTATTTTAAGGTGCAAACATTGCGATTATAGTAAAGAAAATTAAAATTGTGTATTATATATAAATAATTATAATAAAAAATAATCAATTGATGTTCATAATATTTACGGCGATAAATTAGCGCAATAAATAGAAAATAAATGTATTCAATGCAATGAAAATGTATATATTTATATGTAAAAAAATTTGAATGAAGTTAAATATATTTGCAAATGTTCCCAAAATGTTTAAGATGAATGAATAAATAATTTTTTTTTATCAGCAAAATAAAAATTAATTTGCGGATTAAAAATAAATGTTTTTGATATTAAAAAAACTAACTAATATATTACATTAAAATGACTGATCTAACATAACAAACATAATAATAAATCAGCAATCAATAAAGATAAATAACGCGATAACAATATTAAGATGAATAAAATTATGTAAATCCATCATAATAAAATAACGAACAATAATAGGGCGCTTTAAAAGAAATTAAATAAAATAAAATTGCGCGATAATAAACGTTGTAGTAATATGATGAGTTATATTTGAGTTTATTAAATAAAAATAATAAAAATCGCACATAAATATATATATTATATGCCTTAATATTATTATTATTTATGTTTATACTATATAAAACGCATAATAATTCAGTGCCAACATAAACATTATAATAAGTTCAAAAAATATAATTAGGTACAATTGTGGCGGTTTGGAAATCACCAGCAATGGGAGATGATTGGTTATATTGCGATGGTAAATAATATGATACAAAAATATATAAAGACTTATATAATTTGCTGGGGACGGATAGATTACCAGACTTGCGGGGATATTTTTTAAGAGGTTTTGATGGAGAAGGTGTTGTTGATCCCGATCGCGGTAGATAAATTAATAGTATATAAAAAGGCACCTTTTAAAAACATACTCATACTATTGAGCCATAGCCTAGTGCTATTACACCTGATAAATTACCGCCTCCAAGTTCAACTGGATATGGACTCGTGCGATATTCCAACAAAGAAAATAACACTATAAGCACCGCATATGATAGTCAAATTGGTTCAAATACTTACGAAATGGATTTAGCTGATATATATCCACCTAAAATTGGATTTGAGGGCGATAAAGAAACAAGACCTATTAATATCGCGGTTAAGTATTTTATTTTTGCGCGATTATGATATTATTTTATATTTTTAATTTATTTTATTCGCATAAATGGATTAGATTTACAAAAAAAATACATCGGTGTTTTTATACATTATTAGTAGCAAATAAATTGTTTTACATAAAGGTTCTTTAATTGGAATGAAATTAAAAGATAATACAGAGTAAAAAGCTCTTTTTGATAGTATTTTATCTCTTATGGAAACTTTTATTAATTCCGAAATACCTATTAAAATAACTAAATATAATATTATCAATGATTTCGATGAAAATCCATCACAATTACACATCGTTTATTATATATATAAAGGATAAAAAATATAAACTAATGATGTTTATACTTTGACTTTTATTGATAAAGCTGTCGAATCATTAAAGTAAAAAAACGAAAATGGCATCGATATTTATATTTTAAAGATGCTTTATAATTAATAAAGATAAGTTTCAAAATAATATAGTATCAACAAATAATAACTTGTTAAAAATAATATAAAAATACCTCTTACCAAAATTAGTGACCGCCCTAATATAAATAAACTATGATTTTATTTTATATTATATATAAATGCTTAAAAACTCTGATGATAAAATAGTTGTCAATAGTTCAACTGACAATTTAAAATAAATAACCCGCTAAGTAAATCGCGTTAATACAAAAATAAATGTCGCATATATTATTGTCATTATTTTATTTATGCTTGCCTTATTTTTTGCTTATACATAAAATACATAATAAACTAATTTTTCTAATAATATATCAAATTTATAAAAATAATTGAACGAAAATAACGAAAAAGTAGAAGCATTAAATTAATTATATTAAAATTCCCGCCAGGCAATACAAAGATTAGGCGCATATAATGATTCCTTCAGCACTTTTCAAGCAAACCAAGATAATATTTAAAAATAATTCGCTTCTATATAATAATATAATTAATCATTTGCGCAATTTAAATAAGATTAAGATGCTATTAATTAAGTTTTTAATTCATTTAAAAATAATTATAATGACATTTTATTGGCCGTTTCCGATCTCAAAAAAAGCGGTAAATAATATTCTACTGATTTAACTTATTTGCGGACTAATTAAGATGATATTTATAAATAAATCGTCAAATTTAATGATTTTATTTTGCTAAATAATAAACTAACTTCATCTAATACATAACCTATTTCATAATCTATTGCGCAATCTATTACCAATCAATCATCATCTCTCCCCATCGGAATTATTATGCCATTTATCGGTAATTCTGTTCCCTCTCCGGGTAAGTGGCTTTATTGTAATGGTTCTACTTTTGACGCCAATATTTATAAAGATCTTTTTGTTATATTGGGTAATTCAAATATTACTCCCGATTTAAGAGGCGTCTTTTTAAGAGGGTATGCTGATGATTCGCAAATTGATAAAGGGCGCCAGCTCAATAATCTTTAAGATAGCGGATTTTAATCACATTCGCATAATATTTCTTATTTAAATTCCTATAATCAAAATAGTTAACCCGCGGGTAGTTAATACGGTGTTCTTAGATACGCCACTAATAATGAAACAGAGGCAAATACTACGTCAATTGGATGGGATAAAATCGTTTATAATAAACCTGAACTTGATTTGGCCGATCTTTATCAAATTAAAATTGAAAATACCGGTATTAATGAAACTCGACCCATTAATTTCTCCGTCAAATATTATATCTTGGGTCTTAATTGATTTTTCTACATTTTATTTTATACATTTATTTATTTTTCTATAATTTACCATATATATTACACATATTATGTTATTTTTTATATTTAACCTATATTTTGGTAATACAAAATACTCGCGTCATAAATTTATAATTATGTATTAACGCAAATTTTAATATTTATATTTTTGCATCTTTTAGATATAAATCGGCGGGAGAGTTGTAATGGGTGAATAAAAGTTATTTAAATACCGCGATAAATATAATATATAAATACTTATTTTAACTTGTTTAATGACAATATAATAATATATTATGCCGATTTTTTAATTTTTAAATGTGTAGATATTCTTTAAAAAAATGAATAATATTACCTTAAATAATGTAGTCGGCTTTAATAAAAATATTGATAAGAAAACTTGATAAATAGTATAATAATTTTATAATAAACGCGATATTAGAATTTTTATATGAAAAATAAGATTATCATATTGGAAGCATAAATACAATAAGTTATTTAATGTAATTTGAGCATATGTAATTGTATCATACATAGATTGATGCTTAGTTTATGCAATAGTTTTTAAAATATGTCAACGAAAATTACAAATATTTAAAGTATTTGAAACAAATTAAAACGGCAAATTATTTTTATAATATTAGCAAAGAAAGTATAACTTAATAATTTATTTGCGTGAAAAAAAAGAAATAAATGAATTAAAGTATTGCATTACGTGTGTATCATATAAATGATAAAAAAAAGTAAAATTACATAAATATATTTAAAAACGGCAAAATATTAATGTCGGGTTTAAAGTAATAATTCTTTTCATTATAATTATACACGCAAATACATATTGTACATCTTATTATTAAATTTATTTTAAATTACTAGGCGCAAAACACATCAGTTCAATTACAATATTGCAAAGTTATTATGATGAATATAAATACAAAATTATATATGGAATATCCTTTAATATTATGCAAATTATATAATCATATGAATAATAATAAAGAATTATTACATACAAATCAATATAAATTATTCGCGGTTGAATAATAAAGAAATAAACCCGCTATTATATTGCGATTCAAAATATTATTTAATGATAATACACTTTTATTAGTAAAATAAAATTAATAATAGCAAATTACTGTGATAATACTTTAAAACAGCAAATTATAGTTTTTGGGAAATAATATTAATATTTCATTATAATTCGCCATTTAAGAATAATTATAAATGGTTATAGAAAATGAATCAAAAATTATTTAAGAATAAATCAAAATTATTTAATGAATGTGTATTCGAATTCTCCATCATTTTTATTAATTTTATATTAATTTATATATAATAATTATTATTATGTTTTTTTATATGATTCGATATATAAATCTTTGAGTTGACTAAAATATTTTTTTTCTTTTTCGTTTATATCTATTATTAATTTATCGCCTTCACAAAATATTTATTGCTATTTTTTTGTATTATCTTTACAACTTTGCAATATAGAAATTTATTATAAAACAGAAACATCAAACCCGCTTAAATATTTTTCAAAATCCTTTTTATCATATTGCGCTAATTTAAAATTATTAATCATCATCATATTGAATTTATATGTTTAGTATATTCCTTTTAATATTGATGATACGTATTCTTTTTGCAAATTTTATTAATTATATATTTATATATTCAACTCAAATTAATCAAAATATATTTTTTATTGCGGAACTTCACTCAAAAATAAGGGTATTTTTTTAGTTTTGTTTAATATATCATATGAAAATTAAAATTATTTTGTTTAAAATCCGCAATAATAATCATTATATGTAAAATATTACATAATTGGTTGAATTTCATAATATAATTTATATATTTCATAAATTTATTTATCATTTACATAATTATTAATTTATTTTTGCGTTATCTTTTCAAGTAAAGGCACATCTTTAAATATTTACTATGGTTTAATCGGCAAAAAGAAATTTTTTTATTTGTATTCTATCAATAAGTATTATATTTGAAAGTTTTAATTAACCAATTGCGAAATTATATTTATATCGTTTTTTTTTGATATTTCTATAATTTCTATTTGTTTAATTTCGTGACGAATGTTAAACATAGTTGTAATCTTGTTTTTTTCTATATAAACAATCGGATTATACGTATTATTATAAAACATTACAATAATTTGTTTAGGGTATTATATCCAAATTTATTATTTATTATATTGTATGAATTCAATATATTGAATTTCCATGTTCAATTATATAACACTTATAAAAAATTCTTTTAAAAGCGAACAATTATAATTGTAAAAAACATTATTATTTGTCAATTATTCAATATCATATTATATTTTTTTTATTTAAATGTGTTTGACTTTTTTATTAATATATTCAAGAATATCAATTTGGCATAAATAATTAATGGTTTTTACAAAAGACAAAATTACGTTATAACTATTATTATTTTAATTAAATTCATTTAAAGCATAAAATTTAAGATTTTTGAAATTGCTTATATAAATACTAAATTATTTTGCGCTAATTTCAGCGTACCGACCAGTTAAAACTTTATCAATAGATTTATAAATATAGGTGCCTTTTTTTGAATAATCAGTGTGTTAATGTGTTTTTAAACACTATTCATAAAAATTTTTTTTCCGTATTAATTAATCTTTTTAAATTTTTTAACAACAAGGAACGCAAAAATTTTGCGGATGAATATTTAATTTAAACATTAAAGAAGGATATTCAGCGTTACATTAATAATATTGAACGTCTTATTTTGTAAAATTCCAATATTTCGTAACAAATTATTTATTTGCTTCCTCTTTAGAAACAGGAATGGGCTGATGATTTCCTTAACAAACTCTACTATATTATAGTTTTGTTTCATTTTGCATTAGATTATTATATAACATAGGATCGATTTTTTAAAGCAATTTTGAAAGATGCAAACTATTAGTCTATATTTTTTATTCATCTTGCTATAAAAGAATTTAAATAAGTATTTCCGATAAAATCCCGCGTTATATATATAAACCTTGATAATCGATAGAAAGTTAATTATTTACATTTTGTATATTCAATGTATATTTATAAAAGTTAAATAGATTTATAGTTTTATTTTGCTATTAATATTGCTATATAAATTTATTAAAATTGTCAAACTATAATTCTATAATATTTTTATTATCAAAAGAAATAATTTGTTAATATTTAATAGAATTTTGAGAGATGCCGTTATATGTGAAATCGCTATAATTTTAAAGTTATTTTAAGAATAAATTAAAAACATTTTATAACTTTTCCATTTCTTTAAATATATCGGCATAAAGAATATTTTTATTGATAATAATTGTGAAAATAATGCTTTATTCGTGTAAAATAAAACCGATTAATTTACTGATTCCAATTATTAAATGTTTATTATTTTTAATAATTTCCGTATCAAACTGTTATGTAATGGATTTTTATGAAATTAAAACATTATTATTTTCAGTGAATTAATATATAAGCCGATCAATTTGAAATTATTCTTGCCGCAATTTATACATATTATAGATATTTTTCAAATTTAAATATTCTAAATACAAATCATATTTAAATTATATTTATTAAACAAATAATTGTTCTTTATATTTTATAGAAAGCGGCTTTTATATATTCTAATATATTTAATATTCAGTTTCAAGTTTTTAAAAATGATTTTAATCAAACATATATTTACTATAATTTTGAGTTATATAGGGAAAAAATATATTATAAAATATTTGATATGTCCAATTAAGTTTGTCTCTATCATTTGTAAATTCCGCAATCTTAACATATTATTCAATTTATTCTAATGTAATATAATGTATAGTAATGTCATCATCAGATATATATTATTGCGCGAAATTTTTATTATATATTATTGATATTTCATCATATTCACGCACATCATAATAATTAGGCAATTATTCCTCAAAATATTCAAATTATTTAGTATCTTTATCGCATATATATTTATAAACTTATTGTGGTATCATTAATTTTTAATTCTTGCCATTAATAAATAAATCGTATGGGTATAAATATTATTTTTTGTGTTCTATACAAAAATAAACTAATTACGGTTATGTTTCTAATTACTTACTTAAAACATAATGTATATTATCTAATCTATAATATTTATGTATTTATATATAAATCGGTTTTTTATTATCATCGACTGATTTTAAAATACATTTTTGTAACATTTTATACAATAATAATATTTTTATAATTCGATTATAATCAATCTAAAATTTGTTATTAATAATTTTACTTTATTTATATTAACTCGCGCGAATTTCATTTAAATAAATATATATATATATTATTTTCCATTTTTATTTTATATTTTCGTACTTATTAATAAATCTCATATTATATTTGCTACCTATTAAAGATTTAATTCCATTTTTTTATTTATTTATACATAATTATATTCGCGCA
>Ga0194115_10004547_pt1 | contig 14862 bp, 11 predicted proteins | sample TA2MahsurfametaG_3_FD_148656 | JGI IMG/M metagenome (GOLD analysis project Ga0194115, IMG submission 148656) | Freshwater microbial communities from Lake Tanganyika, Tanzania - TA2015002 Mahale S4 surface | ecosystem: Environmental > Aquatic > Freshwater > Lake | place: Tanzania: Lake...
CACCGGGGAAACTAGAGCGCCGCTAATTTTACAAAATGGCCATCGTTGGTTTTTTTACGCCGGCCTTGTCCTAAACGTAATTTTGACCTATGACGCAGTGATTGCATTTAAAAATGAGCAGGGTGAATGGGGACATATGTCGGTGGGTACATTAGTTCTCTTACTCAATGCCACCCTACTTTGGCTCTACTCCGCATCCTGTCACACCTGCCGACACACAATTGGCGGAAGATTAAAGAATTTTTCAAAGCATCCAATTAGATATAAGGCTTGGGGAGTTGTTTCCACCTTAAATCATTATCATCCAAACTTTGCTTGGGTCTCACTCTTTGGAGTTGCCTTTACCGATTTTTATGTTCGCCAGGTCGCAAGTGGAGCCATTACCAATTACTACTTCTTTTAAAAAAAGGTGAGCAAATAAGTTATGAGTGAAAAGGTAGCAATGGCCCGACACAATTACGATGTAGTGGTAATTGGTGCTGGAGGTGCTGGGCTTCGCGCTGCGGTTGAGGCCAGAAGTGCTGGACTTAGGGTTGCAATTATTTGTAAATCATTATTTGGTAAAGCCCACACCGTAATGGCAGAGGGTGGAGTGGCTGCCTCAATGGGCAATGTCAATGAAAATGATGGTTGGAAGGTTCATTTTAGAGACACGATGCGTGGGGGTAAGTTTTTAAATCACTACCGAATGGCTGAGCTTCATGCCAAAGAGTCCCCAGATCGGGTTTGGGAGCTTGAGCTATGGGGCGCACTCTTTGATCGCACCAAAGAGGGAAAGATCTCACAACGAAACTTTGGTGGACATGAGTATCCACGTCTTGCCCATGTTGGTGATCGAACTGGACTTGAGTTAATTAGAACGATGCAACAAAAAATTGTTGCCATGCAACAAGCAGATAAAAAGGAGTTTGGCGATGCCGAAAGTTACCTAAAGGTATTTGCTGAGGTAACTATCACCGATATCTTAAAGGAGAATGGCAAGGTTGCTGGAGTTTATGGCTATCGCAGAGAGGATGGGGCTGAGCTTTTATTTGAGGCAGGTGCGGTTATCTTGGCAACTGGTGGGGTTGGCAAAACATTTAAAATTACCTCAAACTCCTGGGAGGGTACTGGAGATGGACACGCGCTGGCTTTAAAAGCCGGCGGTAATTTAGTTGACATGGAGTTTTTACAATTTCACCCAACCGGGATGGTTTGGCCACCATCTGTGCGTGGAATTTTAGTAACTGAATCAGTTCGTGGTGAGGGTGGCGTATTAACCAATAATTTAGGTGAGCGATTTATGTTCAAATACATTCCAGATGTATTTAAAGATAAGTATGCCGACAATGAAGCAGAGGCAGATCGTTGGTATACCGATCAAGATAATAATCGCCGGCCGCCAGAATTATTACCACGTGATGAGGTAGCCAGAGCAATTAACTCGGAGGTTAAAGCCGGTAGAGGTTCCCCGCATGGTGGCGTATATTTAGATGTATCAAAGCGCTTAAGTGCTGAGGTTATTAAGAAGCGATTGCCATCTATGTGGCACCAATTTTATGAGTTAGCTGGGGTTGATATAACTAAAGAGGCGATGGAGGTTGGACCAACCTGCCACTATGTAATGGGCGGAGTTGAGGTAGAGCCTGATACCGCTGCCGCAGTTGGCGCGCCTGGTTTATTTGCTGCAGGTGAGGTGGCAGGTGGCATGCATGGCTCAAATAGATTAGGTGGCAACTCACTCTCTGACCTCTTAGTTTTTGGTCGTCGTGCAGGAGTTGGAGCTAGTGAGTATGTAAAACACAATCAACCGGTAAAGGTTAGTGAGTTAACAATAAAACTAGCATCTGAAAAGATTGCCGCTCCCTTTAAACGTACAGGTGGGGAGAATCCATACACCCTGCACCAAGAGCTACAAGAGATTACTCATAATTTAGTTGGAATTATTAGAACAAAAAGTGAGTTAGCAGATGCCATAAGTAAAATTGAAGATATCAGAAATCGAATTGAGAATGTATCAGTAGCAGGAGATCGCTTATTTAATCCAGGATTTCACCTCTCATTTGATCTAGATAATATGTTGCTAGTTGCCGAAAGTACCGCAAAATCTGCGATTGTCCGAGAGGAATCTCGTGGTGGGCATACAAGAGATGATTTTCCTAAGATGAATCCAAAGTGGCGCACACTTAACAACATTGCATCCTTTAATGGCAAAGAGGTTGTGGTAAAGCAACAACCACTGCCAGTAATGCCAAAGAAGCTATTTGAATTATTTGAAGTAAATGAGTTAGAGAAGTACTTAACCAGCGATGAGCTAGCAAAGGGCGGCAGATAATGAGTAAAAAACTAACACTTAAAATCTGGCGCGGAAATGCCTCCCAAGGTGGCCTAAAAGAGGTTGAGGTTGAGGCAAATGAGGGTGAGGTAGTACTTGATGTAATCCACCGGGTGCAAGCAACTCAAATGGGAGATTTAGCAGTTCGATGGAATTGCAAAGCTGGTAAGTGTGGCTCATGTTCGATGGAGATAAATGGCAAACCGCGTCTTGCCTGTATGACCCAGGTAGCAAGCTTTGCCGATGGTGAAGCAATTACCGTAACCCCACTAAGAGCATTTCCAGTAATTAAAGATTTAGCGACTGATGTTTCCTTTAATTATAAAAAGGCGATGGAGGTTGAATCCTTTACGCCCCCTGCTGATCTAAAGCCAGGAGAGGCCCGAATGGCCCAGGTTGATGTTGAGCGAAGCCAAGAGTTTAGAAAATGTATTGAGTGCTTTTTGTGTCAAGACACCTGCCATGTAATTCGCGATCATGAAGAGAATAAAAAGAGCTTTGCTGGCCCAAGATTTTTCATCCGCATCGCCGAGCTTGATATGCACCCACTTGATATCTTAAAAAATCGCAAGAAAAAAGCGCAAGCAGAGCATGGGCTTGGCATGTGTAATATTACAAAGTGTTGTACTGAAGTTTGCCCTGAGCATATTCGCATTACTGATAACGCAATCATTCCATTGAAGGAGCGAGTGGTCGATGAGAAGTATGACCCAATTAGATGGCTGGGAAGTAAGATTCAAAAACGTGAGGGGATTATTTAGGCTATAAAATATTGATTTGAAAAAACTTTAAATATTTTGTCTATTTATTTAAATTTGAATTAAACTCAGTCTGCTGGCAAAAAGTAACTCTAGGTATGGAGTTTTTAGATGAAAATTTTAGTGGTTGGATTGGGCAAGCTTGGCTTGCCGCTTGCTGCAGTTTTAGCAGATGCTGGTCACTCTGTAGCGGGATATGACAAATCCTCTGACCTAGTTAAATCTTTAAATAACAGAAGTTTCTATTCAAGCGAACCTAATTTATTGCATTTACTTGACAAGCCCCTGGATTTGAACTATTTCTCATCAATAAGCTTAGAAATGATTGAAGAGACCGAGCTAATATTTATTGTTATTCCAACTCCAAGTTTGAATGACGGTTCCTTTTCAAATGAGTTCATTCTAAAAACATTCTTCGACATAGGTCCACTCTTAAAACAAAAGCAGGACAGGACCGCTATTTGTATAGTTAGTACTGTTATGCCTGGCTCATGTGATGGGGAGTTGCGCACAGGCTTAGAATCAGTAGTAGGTGAAACTTTAGGTAAGAAAATTGGATTGTGTTACCACCCCGAGTTTATTGCCCTTGGTTCAGTAATTGAGAATTTACAAGTTCCAGATTTTCATTTACTCGGTGTTTCTGACACTTGGGTTTCAGATTTAGTGGAGCAAGTCTTTAAAACAATGACATCATTCGCAGTGCCGTGTAAAAAAATGAGTGTTCTTGAAGCAGAAATTGTGAAAATATCGGTGAATAACTACATCACTATGAAGATTTCTTTTGCTAATTCATTATTACAATTATGCGATCATTTTCATGAAGTAAATATTCATACGGTTACGCAAGCAATTGGGATGGATTCAAGAATTGGATCCAGGTATTTAACTGCCGGCGCCCCTTATGGGGGGCCATGTTTCCCAAGAGACACACTAGCTATGTCAAAGTTATTTAAGGATTTTTCAATTTCAAATTCTTATCCTGAATTAACTTCAAAAATAAATTCAGATCACACCGAGTTTTTGGTGAATAAGGTTTTAAAATTCACTACTAAAGAAGATGTAATAGGTATATTAGGTGTCTCATACAAAACAGGGACAACCGTAATAGATGAGAGCCCAGGAGTTTTACTTGCTGTATCTTTATTAAATAATGGAATGAAGGTCTATACATGGGATGACCAGAATGTTAAAGTTCCAAATTTCTCTAATATTGATCTTGACCTAAATCAAATCCTTGAGTTGTGTGACTTTTTTATAATAACTAGAGATACGCAAGAAATTAAGAAAATTTATGATTATTTAAAGCTAAAAAATAAAAAATTTATCGATTTATGGAATCATTAGTATACTTGTAATGCTTTAAGGAATTGGAAGCACGGAGTTGGTTAGCTTCTTTGCACTTTGGCTATGTAAGCCTCAACCTCATCTGGGTGGCGCGGAAGAGAGTTTGATAAAACCTTTGCCCCTGCTCGGGTCACCAAAACATCATCCTCAATTCGAACTCCAATCCCGCGATACGCTGGGCTAAAGAGTGTGTCATCTGCTTGAATATAAAAACCAGGCTCAACAGTGAGAATCATCCCTGGCTCTAACACCGCATCCATGTACTGCTCTTTTCTAGCATGAGCACAATCATGCACATCAATACCAAGATGATGGCTGGAAGAGTGAAATTGCCACCTTTGGTGAAAACCATTTTCTTCCCGCAATGACTCTTCAACAGGTACTGGTAGCACCCCTAATTCATACGCACCTTTGGCAATCTCCTGCATACAAGCATTATGAATATCTATAAATTTAGCCCCAGGTTTAACTGCGGTAATCCCAGCAGATTGGGCTCGGTAGACGATCATGTAGATATCCCGCTGCTCTTTTGAAAACCTGCCATTTACTGGAAAGGTTCTTGTGACATCTGCGGTGTAGTGAGAATCTAACTCAATACCAGCGTCAATTAACACTAAATCATCTACCAATACATCGCCATCATTTTTAATCCAATGCAAAATACAAGCATGCGAGCCGGCAGCAACAATTGGTGAGTAGCCATTCTCATTTCCTTCAATCCTAGCTCTGCCATAAAAAGCGGACTCAATCACTCGCTCACCCCTCGGCTTTGAGGTAGCAGCTGGGAAAACTTTGACCATATCGGCAAAGCCTCTTGTTGTGGCATCTACCGCCTGTTGCATCTGATCAATCTCATACTCATCTTTAACCATTCTAAGGATGGAGTTGGTCTTTAAAAACTCAGCCTCAAGTTCTGCGTTGATATCAATCAATTGATCAATCTTTAAATCCTGTCCCCTAATGATTACTGAATCAATCTTGTTTGAAAGAAAACTTTCAATCTGATCAACTTCTCTTACAGTTATCTGATACTTACTCTGAGTTTGATTAAGAGATAACCTTTTACCTATCCAAAACTCACCATATCTGGTGTTTTTATAAAATTGATCACTATCTCTACTAGATCTTGGATGAACAAATAGATATGGCTCATGTCCGTTACCTGTTGGCTCCATAATAAAAACTGAGTCTGGAACAGAATCTGTGGCGATAATGCCAGTAATCCAAGCAAAGGCAGAGTGGGCTCTAAATGGGTAATGAGTGTCATTGCTTCTAACCCTTAGGCACCCCGCTGGAAAAATTAATCTCTTACCTAAATATTTTTTTGATAATTTTTCTCTACGCAGTTTTGTGTATGTTGTCACTGGATGAGCGGAAAAAATCTCCTCCTCATCTGTTGCCCAGCCAGTTTTCATAAACTCACTCATCGCATCTTGTGTTGGAAGATCATGAGTACGCAATTGAACTATTGGATCTTGTGAATATTTGCTCACACATACTCCTATCACTCTTACTCTAGTGTTAAAAAATCATAGCTAATTCACATAAAAATTCATCATTTGTATTTTATTGCATTCTTCTAATCACAGTCTATTTACGTAATGACTCAACCTTCTTATGAGCTCACTCGAACCTATAACTTGAAGTAGCAGGCTTACGCTCATTAGTGGGATACGGTATCTTGAGTCGCCAATGGTTAGTAGTGCACTTATCCAATTTAGACAAATGAGTAAAATTGATAGTAACCCAGTAGTTCTTGCGAGCTCATTTCTAGACCATAAATGCATGAAGCCTAAAACTAACAGTATCCAGCCCCCAATTATCCACAGCCAGGAAATCATTTTTCCAATTGGCCCGAATATTAAGTCAAACTGCTGCTGGCTTGTAATATTTGATTTTATTGGATGAAAGGACTGGAGGTAAGGATGAAGTAAATTTGTTCCGCCTGCTAGAGGCCCAAACCACGGAGACCATAAATGATAACTCTTTTTCCACAATAATTGTGTTCCTTGAAATGGATTTTCAGCGTACCACCTTATAGCGCACTTTAACTTTTCTGTGCTCTGGGAGGCTTCATTTTCACTTTCTATCAAACAAGTTATGCCAGTCGGTCCATTCTTATAAGTCCCAGTGGCTGATGGACCTGAACCCATTAAAGCTAAATTTCCTAAAGAAGTCTGGCTTGTAAAACTCCCTACTGCAATATAATTTCGTGACATAATTGATAATTGGAAAGTTATTACAATGCAAATACCGCACAGAATAGGTACTAGCAAAGATTTATTTTTTGAGTAAAAGGCGTAAAATATCAAAACTATTAAGTTTGTAAGAATCATACGTGGTGCTAACCAAATACTTATTCCCATCAAGATGGATACAAGAATTATCCCGTAACTCATTTTCTTTTTCTCTAGATATTGGTAATTCTTAATTAAGAGTGCAAGAATTATCGAAATAAGACTTGCCACAAGGGATTCATAACCTAATTGCATTGAAGATAATGAGAGCATTGGATTTAATAAAGCCAGAAATACGAATGAAACTGCAATCCTATGTAGCCCCAATAAAAAAATTTGTTTTGCAAGCAAATAGATTGAGAATGAGTAAAAAATAGTCTGTAATATTGAGATTACTAAAAAAGTTTTTAAACCGAAAAAAGCTTCCACTATCCAAATAAAAAAAGGATAACCTGGAGCATAATAAGAAAGAAAACCTGATTTCGAGAAGAATCCCTCGATTGCAATAGCCTTCGCACCTTGTAAATATCCATCAGTATCGGAACCTAACCATGCTCCAGCACTGTAATATTGAGAGATAGGTTCAATATTAAAAATTAATATTAATTTAACTAGGGTAATAGTCAAAACAAGTTTAAAGATTCTATCAAACTGTGATTTATTAACTTTTGAACCTGAATTTCGCTTCAAAATATTACACTCCTTTTTTCGAGACAGCATCCTATACCCCTGAATTAAGCCTCTAAATTCTCACAAATTTTGGAGTATTCAAGGTTAAAAGCCACTGATTTTTGCTAGCGAGTATGTAGTATTCTTAGGGGCGTTAGAATTATGGCTATGAGAAGAAATTTGCCTGTAGGCCTAGTATTTTGTCTTAAAACGGTGACGTCTTTTTAAATAAATCCAGATGATAAAGCCAAAAACACTAACGATAATAATTCCCTTTTTTAATGAGAGTGGATCAATCTTAATTTTTGTTGAACAACTAAAGCCTATTTTATTAAATTTACAAAAAAATGTGAAGTGCAGGTTACTTTTCGTAAACAATGGATCAACAGACGGTTCCCTAGATATAGTAAAGAAGCTGATACAAACTAAATTCTTTTCTTTAATACCGATAGGAATACTAACTCTATCTCGAAATTTTGGTTATGAAACAGCTCTGATTGCAGGTTTAACACATGCCAGTTCAGATTATTACTGCTTTTGCGATTCCGATGGGGAGGATCCGGTAGAAATCATACCGCGCTTTCTAGAATCAATTAAAAAGGGATATGCAATTTCAATTGGTATTCGAAAAGGAAGATTTGAGCCTAATTCAACCAAGATTTTTCGAAGGATTGCATACTATTTTCTATCTAAAGTTAGCGATGATCCGTTTCTACGTAATGCAGGAAATTTCTCGATGTTCAATCAGGTTGTTAGGCTGGCCATTCTTAGCGAGAACAAACATTTTCCATTTATTAGAGCCACTTTTTCTAGGTGTGGGTTTCCGATACACGAGATTGTTCATGATAGAAATAAAAGAATTGCCGGACAAAGCAAATTTAGAAATTTAAATTTACTGAAATTTGCTTTAGCAGGCTTTTTGACAACCACAACTTGGCCACTTCGATTTGTTGCTTATATGTCTATTTTTAGCATTGCTGCGATTATAGTTTTGCAGAGCGTAGTTTCTCAACATGTAAATTTGGAAGCATTTCTCTTTTTCGAATTTTTTTTATTTTCTTCAATTTTTTCAATTTACATAGCACGAATTTACAAAAATGTTATCAATAAACCACTTTTTTATGTGAATTGGTTAGAAAGCGAATCAAGAAATGGATATAGATGGAAATCTAGTGGCCTAGATGGATGAAATTAACACAATAAATGGCGTGTATTATTATAAAGTGAATAAATATTACGATAGTCGAGGTTTTCTGTGTAAAACTTACAATACTAAAGCACTTTTAGCTAATCCATTAGTCATAGCCGAATCTTTTTTTACACTCACAAAAAAAGGGGCAATTCGTGGTATGCATTTACAAATTAAACAAGCTGCAAGTGATAGAGTGGTAAGTGTTATAAAAGGTCGAATATTTGATGTATTAATCGACTTAAGGGAAAATAGCCCATCCTTTACACACATAAACACAACAGAGCTGAGCTGTGAGGATGTTGTTAGCGTATTTATTCCAAAGGGTGTTGCTCATGGTTTTCAAGCCTTAGATGAGTCTATCACGCATTATGTTACTTCTACGAATTATAGTGAGGAGTTAGATGTGGGAGTTAATGTAAATTCTATAAATGTTAATTGGCCTTTACCTGATCCTAAAATTAGTGATAGAGACTTATCATTGCCAGATCTAAAATCATTTTTGCTGAAAGGATATGGCATAGAATAACCTTGAGTAACATATTAATGATTGGTTGTACTGGAAATATTGGAACCTTAGTATTTAATGAACTTATAAAGGGTGGGCACAACGTTGCTTGTGTAAAACGAGCAAGCAATACAGAAACAAGTCCCCAGATCATTCTTCATAGAGGGGTAACAAATGTTAGAGATTTTGAACCAAAAATAATAATTAATCTTGCAAATTATTATAGCCCTGACCAAAAGGCAGATTTTTCAAGAATGAAAGACTCAACCCTTGGGGTAGCCTCTGCGATAGTAAATCAAAACGTTCAATGGAAGGCAAAAATTATACACACTTCTTCATACTTTCAATATTGCCCCATAGAAATGAGACCTTGGTCTAAATATGCAGAGTTTAAAACTAAATCACTTGTTACTTTAGAAGAAAGTTGCAAAATTAATAACGTAAATTTAATTAATTTCATACTTTATGACAATTACGGTGGTAAAAATAAGAGCAAATTTTTTGATTTATTGATAAAGGCTACAGCGTTAGGGCAAAACTTAAATGCGACTTTTGGTGAGCAGGTCCTAAACCTTATTAACATACAAAACATTGTGTCTGCAATAATTTATGAATGTAATGATAATGCTCAAAAAAATAGAGCTCAAATACTTAATTATGATTTAAGAAGTGACTTTACTCGTTCATTATTGGATTTAGATAAAATTGTTTGTTCGGTGCTGAACTCTGAGTCAAGAGTGATTTGGGGCAGCAAATCATATAGAGAAAAGGAGGTATTTAACTTATGGGATCAAGAATTCGATTCACCAGTAGACTGGGCTCCAAAGGATAATATTTATGAGTATATAACTGAACAAGCAAATCAATATCAATTTTTTTAAAACTGGATTATCAAAATTGTTTTGCTAAAAACAGATTATCGAAAAAAGTGTTCCAGAATATGGCACTATTGAGTTCAGATCTAAATCAAATAATTTAATTTTTCGTGGTTCAAATTGTTTGTAGCGTTATCCAATAGTGTTTTAGCTGATTTTGGACTTCAAAGCACTGGTTTTAGTAAACTATACTTTTCATAAACAGATATACTTGGATACAGCACCAACAACTGATGGAGACGTCGCATAGCCCGGTCTAGTGCGCCTCACTGCTAATGAGGTTAACCCCTAAAGGGTTTCGGAGGTTCAAATCCTCTCGTCTCCGCCAAAAAAGTGCCGGTACAAGAGCATAGGAAAAGAGCTAGATAAAGTAATTGGGGGGAAGTTGCCTAACTACAAAATCGCAATTGTTGGTGCTGGCCCTGCCGGCTACTTCACCGCTCAAGCCTTTCAAAAAGCACAAAATGAAGAGCTTACCTTTTCTATCGACATGATTGAACGCCTTCCCACCCCATGGGGGTTGGTAAGAAGCGGGGTGGCACCTGATCATCCAAAGATAAAAACCGTCTCTAAAGTATTTGAAAAGATTGCCAAAGAGGATGGATTTAGATTATTTGCCAATGTTGAGTTGGGTAAAGATTTATCACTTAAAGATTTACGTGAGGCATATGATGCGGTAGTACTTGCAACTGGATCTGCAATTGGTAGAAAGCTTGGGATAAATGGTGAGGATATACCCAATTGCCTAGCTGCAGCTGATTTTGTTCCTTGGTATAACGCTCATCCAGATTTTACCGATGTAAAAGTGGATTTAGATACTGATACTGCAGTTGTAATTGGCGCAGGTAATGTGGCGATGGATATAGCCAGAATGCTGGCTCTAGATCCAACTGAATTGGATTCAACCGATACCGCCGAGCATGCATTAAAAGTTTTTAAAGCCAGCAAAATCAGAAATGTAATTGTTTGCGGCCGGCGCGGCCCAGAGCATGCCGCCTTTACGGCCCCTGAGTTACGAGATCTTACAAAACTTGAGCACACCGATGTTTATATTGACCAAGTTCAAATAAATGAGGCCAACCTACGGGTTCAGCAGATGGGTGAGGTAGAAAAGGATTTAAAAAATAATTTAGAGGTGATGCGATTAATCGCAGAGCATAGTAAAAAAGGTGTGGAGCGAAAGCTAGAAATAAAGTTTTTGGCCGCTCCAATTGAGATTAAAGGCAGTAATAAAGTTGAGGAGATAGTTTTTGCACTCAATGAGGTAAAGGATGGTAAAGTTTTTGCCAGTGGTAATACTTTTTCAATTAAAGCCGGATTAGTTATAACAGCCATTGGCTATGACTGTGTTGAGTACCCGGGAGTAAAAATTGAAAACGGCCGAATTGCAAATATTGCTGGGCATGTGGAACATAATATTTATGTCACCGGATGGGCAAAACGTGGACCAGTAGGAGTCATTGGCACAAATAAAAGTGACTCAGCAGATGTAGTAGATCTAATTATAGATTCCTTGAAGGAGCCAAAAAATGCTACTGGCATTGATGGGCTATTAAAATCATGGCACCAAATTATTGATCAGGTAGGTTGGGAAAAAATAAATGCCTCAGAAGTAATCTCTGGTGAGTTAGCCGGAAAACCTCGCATAAAAGAGGTCGATTGGAAGAAGTTAATAAGTTTGGGCACCACCTGATAAATCGCTAGACTTTCCAAGCCTTTGAAAAATTGCGCCCGTAGCTCAACGGATAGAGCATCTGACTACGGATCAGAAGGTTCGGGGTTCGAATCCCTGCGGGCGCACAATGTTGCACATTGGTTTCTATGCAGTTAATAATATAAGTTATTTCCACAAATTATCTGAAAGTAAAACACAAAACTAGTTATATTAAGCCTAAAATTAGTGTTTGTAAGGAATTATCTAAATCTTCTAAGCCCAGGTGAGTAATACTAAATGACTTATTATTTTTGATAAAAATGGCATTCCCATACATTTTAACAAGCTCATTTAAATTTATTATGAATAAAGCTAATCTATTTTGATTAATCCAATTATCTTTTAAGATTTCTATAGAAATTATCGGTTTATAATGAAAAATTGTATCCCTTAATCCGATTAATATTTCCAGTTCGTGTCCTTCACAATCTATTTTAATAAAATCAGGTCTTAGAATTTTGTTTAAAGCAACAAGTTCATCACCCTTCGCAGTCATTACCTCCAATACCCCACTGCTATTCCTTGCAGAATCAATCAGATTATTTCCACCAGCCCTGTGTCTATTAAGTTTAAGAACAGCACTAGAAGCCTTGTCGGACAGGGCAAGTGGCACAATTTCGATATTTTGAGATAAATTTTTAGCGATATTTTCTCTTAATAAAATTTCCACCTCATTATTTGGCTCAAACGCGTAAATTTTCCAACCAGGGTGCTTTTTTGCAAATAATATTGAATAAATCCCAATGTTCGCACCCACATCCCAAAAACAAGTTGTGTTTTTAAAAGCATAACCAAGCAACATATCTAGTTCAAATCTTTCATAGGTACCTCTATATAAACTAGGAAATATTGAAACATCTTTACCTACTTTTAATTCAATTCCTCTAAATTCTATAAATGACGAAAATCTTTTTCGGTACCTTAAAACTAGAAAAGTGTGATAAACAAAAAGAAAAATTCGCATAATTTTAGGATTGAGCTTTAAAATAAAATTCTTTAGGATTTCACGCATACCACTTTTCCCCTTACAAATCTTTCACAAATCCAACAGATATATCTTCCAAACTTTCCATGGAGTAAAATGATAAATTTATTAGATTCAAACTTGATTTCGTTTACCTACAAAGGCTTCAATATCAAGGACAATTTTTTCGTAGACCTTGTTTCCGTCAAAAATGTCAATTATTTTGTTGCTCATTACAAAATCATATATTGAGTTTAAATAATTGGATACCTCTAGTTTCGGAAGTTCCTCCATAAATGAACATAGAACATCTAAGTTATTTGGGATTTGTATGTATGTATTCTCAGGTATATCAAATTCAGCCAACTCGGGCCCTATATATATAGGAATACACCCTGAAACTAAGGCGTCAAAAATTTTTTCAGTTAAAAACTCATTAGAGTTTTCAATTATCAAGGAGTACTTAGACGTACGATTAATTGTATGTTTATCGATTACAAATGGTATTTTAATTTTTCTCTGTATGGCATAGGCTAGGACGACCCTCAAATCAATTTTTTGCTTATTTTCTAAGCTCAATCTGGCCAACCCTAGTATTTTTTTGAGGCGTTCACCTCTGCCTGCTACCCATCCTGTGCCAAAAATTTCAACTTCAGTATTTTTCATTTTTGATACAAATTGATATCTGAGTTTATAATTATTTTTTTTGGTAGGGCCAAATTTATTTGAGGTAATAAATGAACATAAGATAGTTCTATTTTGCCAGTGTTTTTCAGAATAAAGGGTCAACTGTTTATTGGATTTTATAATTTCTATAAGTGATTTATCTGATGAATTAAATAAATTGGGGTTCTCAAAATAATAGTATGGGTAATGTTTGTTAAAATTTCCACTTGAGATACTTCTATTGCCGCCCAGAGTAATAACTAAGCCGTATTGTGTTACAACATCCAGCTCATACTGTTTTGGAAATACCGCTGGTGGTTCTGTTCTGATCAAAATTGTAGGACGATCAGGGTAACGATGCCTAAATCTTGTTATTTTATTTCTATTGTGATTTATAGCAATTAAAAAATCTCCATCAAGATGTTCAACTAATTGGTGGTTGCGATTAATCAATAGGTTTATAAACGGTTGCCAATATTTTTTTTCTGTGCAAGTTAGCATTTTTTTATCAGGCCCTACAATACTTATTGTGGATAACATCTTGCGCCTCGATATCTTTGTTTTCGCCCTAACAATTTCCAATTGTACTCTATTCGTTTTCTAGGTATTTAAATTATGAGTCAAATCCTAGTCCAAGACGATCTAAAAGTTTTAGCCACAGATTTCGCTTGCCCTTATTTTTATCAGCTCTAGTTATTGACCATTGCGTTAGGCGAATAAATAAAAATCTAAATGGCTCTGGCGGAAATGGAATTGGTTTGTGTTTAACCATTTGGAGAGATGTAGATTCACTTTCTATTTCATCCAAGAGATCTAACATGGTGGCAGCGCCAAATCTGGTAGAGGCAACACCAAGGCCGGTATAGCCAAGAACGTAGGCAACTTTGTTATCAAAATCTGTTCCCCAAAATGGGGAGAATCTAGAGCATGTATCAATCGCCCCACCCCAGCCATGGGTAAATTTAATGCCAGCCAATTGTGGGAAGGTTTTAAAGAAGTTTGTGGCTAGTTTTGCATAGGTTTTAGGCCTGGCTTCATACTCTTGCCGCACCTTGCCTTTGTAATTATAAATTGCATCATAACCACCCCATAAAATCTCATTCTCTTTGGTTAACCGGTAGTAATGGAATTGATACCCAGCATCAGATATACCCTCTCGATCTTTCCAGCCAATACTTTTTAATTGCTCTTTGGTCAAGGGTTGAGTTACTAATTGAAAATCATAAACAGCAATTACATATTTTTTAACACTTTTTAAAAGTGGTGTATAGACATTAGTAGCAAGAGCAACCTTATTTGCTCTTACCTGGCCATAAGCTGTTTTCACCACAACATGTGAGCCCTCATCTAACAACTGCTCGACCTTTGAGTTCTCATAAATTTTTACTCCAAGGGATAGACAAGCTTTCTCTAATCCCCAAACTAGACGTGCTGGATCAACTAAGGCTGTGCCATCTGCATCATATAAAGCGCCTTCATAAAAGGGTGAGTTAACTTTTTTTCTTATCTGCTCTTTACTTAACACCTCAACATGATCTCCGGTGTTATTTCTAGCAATCGCCTCCTCCTTTAAGCCCTCTAATTGCCAAGGGGCAACTGCAACCCGCAATTCACCTGTTCGCTC
>Ga0194115_10004548_pt1 | contig 14862 bp, 12 predicted proteins | sample TA2MahsurfametaG_3_FD_148656 | JGI IMG/M metagenome (GOLD analysis project Ga0194115, IMG submission 148656) | Freshwater microbial communities from Lake Tanganyika, Tanzania - TA2015002 Mahale S4 surface | ecosystem: Environmental > Aquatic > Freshwater > Lake | place: Tanzania: Lake...
ACTTTGCTGCATCCTTTGATACTCAATTATCACCAGTTGCACCATTTCTTTTCTATTTAGTAATTGGCATCATAATCTTTATTGAAACTGGTTTGCTTATTGGTTTTTTCTTGCCAGGAGACTCCTTACTATTTAGCGCAGGCCTCGTTGCCGCCGCAAGGGATGATATAAATGTTGTAATCTTGATCTCAGTAATTTTCTTAGCTGCCTTTATTGGCGATCAGGTTGGTTATGTCATTGGCCGAAAGCTAGGTAGGCCATATTTAGAGCGCAAAAACTCACCCAGGATGCAGAGAATGCTGGCTAGATCTGAGCGGTTTTATGAAAGATATGGCTGGTGGTCAGTTGTTATTGCTAGATACATCCCCTGGGTTAGAACCTTTGTGCCGCCAATTGCCGGTACGGTAAAGATGAATTACTACAAGTTCTTATCGGCAAACGCACTTGGTGCACTACTTTGGGGAGTTGGCATTACCTTAGCTGGTTTCTACTCTGGCTCTAACTCTCGGGTAAAAGATATCTCCTACCTATTAGCCGCCTTCTTTATTACCGGTTCAATTATTTCTGCGATTATTAATTACCGCCGGGATAGACGAGATTGACCATTTGCAATTACGCCAAGATTGGTAATTAGAATTCCGGCAATTAAGGAGCTTCTTGTCAGGCTTTTTTAAGATTGCTATCGATTGGGTGCAATTCCAAAAGTACAAAATTAAAAAATCGAAAAGCTTCATGTATAGTTCCCTGCCAGAATTGCTTTCCTTGAAAGACTATTATTTAACTATTTCCATTTCTCATTGCAAATAATGAGAATCCAATTTACTTCAGGTAATTTTAGGTTTGGAATATTAAATAGAAAGGGATATAAATTAACACCGGAAATTATGGTTTTAAAACCTTTAAACCACTCAAATATGTCATGCAGAGATAGAATTGAAACCTTAATATCGGAATTGTACCAAATCTACTTTAAAATCGGTATTTATCCAATTCTTTTGTTATTTCATGGTCGTTCTCATATGTCTCCTTATACTACTTAACTAGTATAGTAATGGGATGACGAAACCATTTAATAATCTTGTTAAACGTAAGGGTCCATTCATTCTTGGAATCAGTTTGTTTGAGGAACAAATAGTTAGAGCTTTTTTTTTATCAGATAATTTTTATTTTTTAAAGCAATTGAGTCTCAAGTATAAAGTAATTATTTTTACAAATGAGGAAATTGGCAATTTTCTGGATATTAAACTACAAGAATTAAGAATTGATAGAACCAGTATTTTTAAGATGAAAGTGATTAGAGAAAGTTTTTTAGTGAAATTTTTTTCTTTCTTATTGAAATGGTCAGATCCTAGTTCAGCCACAATTCGTAATTTATACAGGGAAAAAAACAACCAGAGAATGGGAATCATTAGTTTTTGGCAACGAAAAATTTTCTTTCATATTTTTAGTCATTCAGTTTATTTAAAAAAGATATTTAGGAGTCTCCTTTTATTTGTACATAAACTTGATAACGCTATAAAATTGGAAATACCAAATATTGATTTATTCCTCTCCACAGCACTCACTAATTCAGAGTCAGATCTTCCTCTTTCAATTTATTTCAAGAAAAAAGGGATTGGAGTTATTTCTAGTTTAAGGAGTTGGGATAATTTAGTCACGAAAGGAACGCTGAAATTCCAACCCGACATATTTTTGAGTCATAGTGGCTATATGACTGACTTAGCTATTCGTGTTCATGGAATTAAATCTATTTCTGTTTTACAAAGCGTAACTCCTTCCTATCAAAACCGTTTTCTTCCAAAAGCTAAGCAAAATAATGTTAACTCTTACAATGTTGCCTATGGTTGTATTGGTCCAATACTGAATCCAGATGAATTAAATTTTTTAAAATGGCTCGGTGAAATCTCTCGAGAAACCGATACATGTATTTCGATAGTGCAACATCCTAAGTTTAAACATGATCTTAGCAAAATTAATAAAGGTGATTTAAATTTCAAAACTTTCGAATATTTGTCATCAACACTAGAGGATTATTATCGGTTTATTGCTGAGCAAGATTTAGTTATCGCTAGTGGCACATCTCTTGCCCTAGATTCACTATTTGTTGGCACTCCATTGATAGGCTTAGCCTTTGAAATTATTGAACAAGATTATTGGCTTTCACACTTAAGAAGTTACGATCAGCTTCCGCATTCGAAATATTTATTTGATAAATTATCGATTAGAAAGGTTACTAGTAAATGGGAATTAATTGAAATTCTCAATGGCAAAAAAGTTTACCAAAAAATTGAGGAGGTTACAGACATTTTGAGTTATCTTACTGGCGATAGTTCAATCCAATTTCATGAGCAGATATTAGAGTTAATCGACTCACGCTTAACTCTAAAGTAAACTTTCCATTTTTATTGCCAAATTCTTCCAAGAATACTGCTCACGAATCATAGTGACATTTCCCTGAAAATGTTTCAGGACTTCAGGTGACTGCTTGAGCTCAACGATTTTGTCCACAAACTGATTAGGGTTATTCACACTAAATCCCAGTTTAAGTCGTTTAACAATTTCAGTATCAATCAAATCAAAGGTAACTATTGGAAGGCCAGCACCCAAATACGTAAAAATCTTTAATACACTTCTTTTATTGTCAATTTTTCTTGGATAAATTCCTACACTGCACTTTGATAAAATTTTTATGTTCTCAGTAAAGTTAGTTAAACCAAAGAATGACACATTTGAATACTTACTCAACGCCTTTTTTGCATGTTTTCCAATTTTGCCTATTAAATATATTTTTATGTCTGGATCCTTCATAAAAAGCTGTGGAATTATTTCATCAATCAATATTTTTGCACCATATGTAGGATGATTTGAATTTTTATCCTTACCATAATTTATATAAGGGGAAGAGTACCCACAAATAAAAGGATAGGGCAACTCCTTGCGGTTTGACAAGTTAAAATCATGATAACCCTGTTCAATAATAAGCACATGACTTAAATTGATATGTTTCTTTATCCAATCTGAAGTAAAAGTATTTGTAGTTATAATTTTTAATTTGCAACCTTTCTGATGTTTACTTGTTTCCCAAATTCTAATTTTTTGCAAGTAATCATAGGAATAGATTGGATCATCAATATGAAGTACTTGGTATTGATTTCTAAAATTCATTTGTAAATCAAAAAAGTGAATAGTTTGATAACTGGCTATTTTTGAGCAGAATAACACTTGAAAAAATTTAAATATTTTTAGTGAAAAAGTATCTGTATATTTTATCGGTAATCCTGAAAAATAAACAATTCTTATCTTTTGGGTATTTTGAAAGAGAGGAATAAATCTGGCATTGTTGGCATTAACTCTGCTTATAAATAAAAAAACTATACTATTTAATTCATCTTTCTGCCTAAAAACCCATTTAAAAAAATTCTCAGAATTACTTTTCATTCTTAATATGTAGTAAGAAACATCTCGACGTAAATCCCAAAAAATAAAGGTAAAAACTTCATTCAAAATCCTTTATATCTAAATGCACATCTGATTGGATATTTTTTGTGGCTCTTTTCCCAATCAAATCTCCCCGATCTCTCCAATTTAGTGGGCCTAAAGGTTTTTTTAAAGTGAAATGTTCAGGCAAAACAACTTCACCCTTATTTAAACTTTTTTTTAGTGTGAGTCCTCTGCCAAACTTCTCTCTTGTCTCAATCAATTTTTCAGCCATTGAGTTTTTATCATAAACCGGATCATGTAAATCTATAAATAAGTCACGAAATTGACTAATTAGCGATGCATCAGTAAACGTTACCGAGGACTCACTGTCGGGACCAAACTGATTTTTATCAAAAACTACATGGAATTCAACCATACTTGCGTGGCTTGCAATTGCTGCAATTGATACGAGCGGGTTACCAGAATGGTCACTTAATCCGACTTGACTTGTAAGTTTTTTAAGTTCTTGAAAATAACTCATACCTACGTGATTTGGTTTTACAGGATATGCACTAGTACATTGCAATATATGAAAATCGCCAGGATAATCGTTCATAAACTCTATTAAACTCTCTACTTCAGCTCGAGTGCTCATTCCTACGCTAATAATTATTTTAGTAAAATTATTCTTTGCATATTCTAATAATTCCCAATTATTTGCATCGCCAGAAGAAATCTTAATGTGTTGAATCCCAAAATCTAATAACTGATTAGACGCCCAGACCGAGAAAGGAGTGCATAAAAATTCTATTTTAATTTCTTTGCAATATTCAATAAGAATTTTCCATTCGTTTTCATTAAAGCTTGTTCTTAACCAATAGTCATACCTTGACGAATCTTGAGGAAATACGTTGACCCTAAATGTTTCATTTTTTGTAGATTCAAAATCTGGCTGATGATACTGAAATTTAACATAATCCAAGTTCGCATCTTTACAAGCTTTTGCCATTGACATAGCTAGCCCCAAAGAACCTTCGTGCGATAAGCCTACTTCTCCCACTAGTGAAGTTTTTTTCATTGCGTTTTTAACTCCTCTCAAAATCCCAATTTAATCAAACTAGTAATTTGCTAATCAGTTCGGCAATTCGTTTCCCAGATTTCCCGTCGCCATAAATTGATGAAGGTTCATAAGGCCCATGTTGAAGTTGCTTTACAGTAGCTTGATATACGCTTTCTGCGAGAAATTCACAATCAATTACATTACTAGCACGTTCTCGATTTATTTGCCTACTTCCAACATTAACTGCAGGTGTTCCAATTAATGAGCATTCCCTGATTGCGACCGACGAATTACCAATTATGCAGTCTGCACTTTTTAATATTGAGATAAAAAACTGGGGATCTATAGATCTTTCAAAGTGCACATGCTTAAGTTTTCCACTTTCTCTCGCTTTGGTGATTTCCCTAAGAACTTCATCGCTTCCTAAGTCTGAATTCGGCCAAATCCATAGAGCTGGAATTTGTAATTTTTCGACCGCATCAATTACAACTTTAATTTGTTCTCTTGGACTCAATCTGGCAGTTGTTTCTGCGTGCTGTAAAATAACTATGTAACGACTTTTAAATAGTTCGCTTGGACTAAGTCCAACTCCTCCAAGTAAATTTGATTTCGTATTTTGATTAAGTTTACGTGCTTGAGAAAGATAGTCAAGAGACGGACAACCTGTATTAAAAATTGATTCTGAGGCTATTCCACACTTCACTAACCTTTCTTTAGATTTTGGGGTAGCAACAAAGTGGTAATCACTAAGAAAAGAATTGGCGTATCTGACTTTATTGTCAATATTTCCAGAAATCTCTCCACCTAGTAAATGAAATGTCTTTCGATTTAAGTAAGAGCTAGCAATAGCACCAGCTAATGTTTCATGCCTATCTGCAATAATTAAAACTCCATCGATTTTTTTGTTCAGGATATAATCTGCAAGACCTAGCATGCTAGAAGAGGTTGTTCTAACCATACTTGAATCTAACGCAGCATCAGCTTGTGATTCAATCTTCCAATTTATTTCTATTGAATCATGCTTTAAATAACTCTCTAATTTTCCATACTTTAAAGATGCAGCTGACGCTATTAAGGCAACATGTGATTGAATCTCGCTAATTTCCCGAAGGCTCAAGAGCACTGAGCGCACTCTTGAATAACTCGCCCTTGCTGATAAGACTGTCAAAAATCGTTTCATGTAAGTAGCTGCAATACAAGAATCTTATAACTAGTAGACGATCTCATATTTATTCCTCAACTGGCTCATGATTAGAGGATAATTGTAGCGGAATATTTAGAGGAATATTTAATCCAATTACTGTGAAAATAATGATTAAAAATGATTAAACTAGTTTAACGATCAAAAGATAGGTGAAATTTCGAATTTGCGCCTATTATTTGTTGCTACTAGAGTATTTCGATATGAGCCTACGAACTATTCAGAAGTAGGATTCTCTCATGAACTTAATTGGCTCGCAGTCAAAAATTAAGATGCTTTTCATAGGTCCAAAAGATTTAGTTGAAGAATTAAGAATAAATGTACCAATATCTTGGGAGATAATTTGCGTTAATTCAATGGAAGAATTCATAAACTCGCCTTCTGAGATTAATGTAATTTTGGATTCCTCCATTCGAGAGATTATAGATCTGAATTTAATCGAATTATCTAATGTGCAAATCATCGCTTGCGCATCTACTGGAACGAATCACATAAAGTACCAAGCTAACAAGTCAGATAGAATAAGTATCTATTCACTCAGAGACGTGCCAGAACTTTTAAGAACTCTTACTTCTGCTGCTGAGTTTAGTTTTGGACTTTTAATTGCCTTGTCTAAACAAATTATTTCTGCAACTGAATCAACAAAATCTGGAATTTGGAATCGAACAGAATTTCCTGGAACAATCTTGAAGGGGAAGCAACTCGGAATAATAGGTTTCGGGAGAATAGGTAGTGCAATGGCTTCTTATGCAAATAGTTTTGGGATGGACGTATGCTTCTTCGATCCATACCTACAAGAAAAACCTACCAATTTCTCGGAACATGATTCTATTGAAAATCTTGTAGCAAATTCAGATTTCATTTCAATGCATATTCCCTATCTTCCAGACGTCAGTATAAGACCAGTCATAACTAGGGAAATGTTTTTGATGTTTAAGTCTGGATCATATTTTATAAATACTTCAAGAGGTGAGTTGATTGATGAAGTTGGGTTGATTTCTGCAATCGACTCTGGAAGGATTAGGGGAGCTGCTCTAGATGTATTGGTGGGAGAACCAGACATTTCTAGTAACTTGATTTACAATTACGCAAAAGAAACAAAAGCCAATATTATTTTTACTCCTCATATCGCTGGGTATTCGTCAGAAAACGTCAAGGTAGCTACCATGGGAATCTTGGATCACCTAGTTAAGCAAATGAATAGAGATTAAAATAGTGAATCAAAATATCGAATTAGCAAAGCATTTGATCGATATAGGGGCAAAACAGATTATAGGCGTTTTGGGCAGCGGGGACTCTCTTGAAATTGCTGAATCATTTATGCATGAAGGGGGAGAGTTTTTAGAATCACCATCGGAGTTTTCAGCACCGATAATCGCAAGTGCAATGAACCAAGTAAATTTCAATCGCCACAGAGCGGTATCAATTTCAATTCGCGGACCTGGGCTGATTTCAAGCTTACCTGGTATTTATCATAACTACATTGAGGATCTGCAGTCTATAAGCATTTCAGAAGGCTTGAGGCCTGACGAATCAAATTATAGTTACCACAAAATTCTGGATGCTGAATATGCTCTGAAATCTATTGGATTAAGTCGAAGTGATGAAAGTAATTCCTCAAATGTGTTTAACTCCGTCTCGAAATTTAAGGAAAATTCAAATCAAAGGATGATTCATCTTACAACTCGAAATAATCAGATCTATACTTATAACCGATCAAGTAGCGAAATGTGCTATGAGCAAGATAATTATACCGAATATAGAAGTAGAAAAAAAATCTTTGTATTTGGTAAACGTGGTGTAGAAACTATCAGATCAAGAAATCTAGAAATACCAAGTGTTCCTCACTTCTTAACACCAGCGGCTCTTCCATTGTCTGATATGACCTCACCTTATTTTTTAGGTGTATGGACAGGGACCGAACAATTTAAACCTCACTTTCTTGAATGTAGTCATCTATCTGAAGCAATAATTGTACGAGTGGGAGTGATGAAAAGAGAGCTCTTAACGTTAAAGGTTAATCGTCAACATTTTGATGTTCCATTAAGCTTAAATTTTATGGATTCAAAATTACTTGAATTACTAGGCGATTTACTGTCGTTGCAAGAAAGTCAGTTATGTAATCACTTAAGTTGCTTTAGAAAAAAACTTGCAAATGAAGCTGGTACTTGGAGTGTGTATTCTGCAATTTCTGTAATCAATGATCTTCAAATTGACTTAAATTATTGTTTTGATGTGGGAAGTTTTGCAACTATTATTGAGAATTACATTCGTCCACTTAAAACTTGTCGCTTACACAGCACTTTTATAGGAAAATTTATGGGAACCGCTATTCCGATTTCAATTGGCGTTAGTCTTGCCGAGCCAAAAATTCCAGTTTTATGCATGTTGGGTGAAGGAAGTTTAGCATCATCTTTCAATGAAATCGTTTCTATTGCAAATCTCAAATTACCGATATGTATTGTTATTTTTTCGGATGGGACTATGCATAGCGTTGTAAGTCTAAAAAGAACAAATTTGCAAAATTTGGCAAAATTTTTACCGTCTAATTATGATCCATTAGAAAAAATCAGTATTCCTAATTTGCCATCATACACTGTAAACTCTATCAAGGAATTTGTAGATGCACTTAACAAATGGGATTTGAAGTTGCCTATGATGTTGTTTCTAAAATTTGATTCAGGATCATACGCCAAGGGAGTTGAATTACTTAGATGAATTTTCTTATTGTTGGTTTCGGCAGTGTGGGGAAGAGGCATGCTGAAAACTTGAAACAACTAGGAGTTTCGTGCATGATTGTTGAGCCCAACAAGGTAAAATGCGCGAAAGCTATAAGTGATGGTTATATTGTTTTTAATGAACTAAATCAAGTTGACAGTAAATATAGTTTTGATGCCGTGCTGATATGTTCCCCACCTGCTTTTCATATAGAACAAGCCGCTTGGGCCCTTGAAAAAGACAAAAAAGTATTTCTTGAAAAGCCGATTGGTGTAAATTTTAATGAATCTGAAAAATTGTTGAGTTACGATCATAGTAAAGTTTTTGTGGGTTACACTTATCATTGGAATCCTCAATTTCTAAAATTAAAAAGTGTTTTAAAAAATAATTCAGTTGGAAAACCCTACTATGCCAGCTTTAATATTGGAATGAACTTGGAAGATTGGCACCCTTGGGAGAATTATCGTGACTTTTTTATGTCAAGTCATGAACTTGGCGGGGGTGCGCTTTTGGATGAAAGTCATTTCATAGAGCTTGCCATTGATCTATTTGGCTTACCAGAAAAAATTTTTGGTGCCCAAGCTAAAATTAGTAATTTAAAGATCGAGACAGATGATTACATGTTTGCGCAATTTAAATACAATGGATTACTTGTAGATATTAGGCTGGATATTTTTAAAAGACCCCATGAGTCGTTTATCCAGATTCACGGGACAAATGGTTCTATAAGTTGTGACTTTGTTCAAAAAACTAATGGTTTGATTACTTCTAAGGCATATGGCAATTACAGTTCTTATTCGGAGAAATTTGTCTACGAAAGAAATGAAGTTTTCAAGAATATGATGATCACTTTTATGAGTTTTGTGAATTCTCAAAATAAGATTGCGAATGTTACGTACTTAAGAGGTTTAGAGGTGATGTTGCTGATTGATAAGATTAGAAAAGCATCAATTGAAAAGAGTTGGGTAACTGTTGATGCACCCTGACGGAATTCGAATCGTCTGCTTAATTCCCGCACGAAAAGGGAGCTTAGGTTTACACAGGAAAAATCTCAGATTAGTAGGACGTTTTACTTTAGTTAATCGTGCAATCAAAGTAGCGAAAAAAGTAAAGCCTACTATGCATATAGTATTAAGTACGGACGATGAGACCATTTTTAAGCGATATAGAAAAAAAGTTGATGTATGTATTAGGCGAGAAGCCCAACTTTCGACAAGTGATGCATTAATTTCAGACGTGATTTCCGACGTGCTTAATAAAATTGAGGGTTTCAATGAAAATGATATTTTGGTTTTATTGGAACCGTCAAGCCCAAATAGGACAACGAACGATATAAATTCGGCCATAGATATTATGGTTAAGAATAATTATAAATCAATTGTCACAGTCAGTTTAGCAGACTTAAAGTATCATCCATATAAATTATTAAAATCAACAAAAGAATTGTGTTTGATCCCTTTTGTTGATAAGTCTCCGATTGTTTATAATCGACAACAAATTACTGAACCAGCTTACTACCGTAATGGAGTAGCCTATCTATATCGATTAGGCGTGGCGCGTAACCTTATTAAATCCATACCGGATGGAATGCGATTTATAATAACGGAACATATGGTCTCAAATATTGACAATGAATTAGACTTATGGATCGCAAGATATATTCATTTTAAAAATTATTTTCTAAAAATTCTAAAGAAGTAAATTTATATTATGCTAAACACAAATCATTTAATTTATCAAATAAAAATGAAAATACGCGATTTTTTAATTTATCATAATAATCCATTGTCTTTAATTGATTTTTCTCCTCAACATAAATTCCTAATCAAGCAACGACCTTTAAATTTAATAGTTCATGTAGGAGCTGACACTGGACAGGAAAGTTTTTTTTATGAACTTCTTTCGGCAGAAAAAGTATACTGGATAGAACCTGACCCAAGAAGTTTTGCAAAACTAGAAAGAAGATTGCTCAGGCATTCAAAATCGAATCAGGTAGCAGTAAATGCATTGTTATCTTCTCAGTCAAATCAAGAATTGAAATTAAATTTGTTTACTCTGTCTGGAGCTAATTCTGTTTACGAACTGAAGGAGATAAGGAAAAATAGGAACAAGAGTAAACCAACTGGGGAAACGATGAATTTTTTCACAAAAACTCTTAGTCAAGTAATTAAAGAAAATAAAATTGATTTATGGTCTTGTCAAAAAAGTTTACTTGTGATTGATGTGCAAGGACACGAATTACATGTATTGCGCGGATTGCTGGATCAACATTTGAAGCGATTTAATTTTGTGATGTGCGAAGTTTCAAAAATCGAAATTTATAAAGGCTCTGCGACTTATGAAGAAATAGAAAAATACCTGTTCGAAAGAGGGTTTTCGATTGTTTTTGAAGGAAATAGACGAGCATACGATGATGTAATTTTTAGGAATAAATTAACACATGAATAAAATTTTTTGTAACCAAGCTTGTATCTACTTTAAGAGATCCTGGCCACGAATATTTCCTTTTTATCAACAACAAAAACTAAGGGAGATGCTTTGGCAAAAACTTCAGTCCAATTACTTTCACGGTCAAAAATAATATAATCTATACCGAATTGCCTTGCGAGATCAACGCAATCTTTACTCTTGTTTCTCTTAATAACAACCTCTATTTCAGAACTGATAATTTTTTCCATTTCCTTGGCCTTTTTAAAATAGGGTGAGTAAAGATTTCTGAACCTCTGTTCCTGGTTAATAAGACTTAAATACTTAAACACTTGATTGCCTTTCTGGAGTGTAGGTTCAATCCTATAATCAATTAAACCGGGAACTTCTCCAAATGAAATTTGCTTCGGGCATCCTGAATTTATGAAATAACGTTGCATGATTTCAGTATTACTAAAATAATAAGCAATGATGTCTCCTTGGTATAAGACTTTTGATTTCGTGTAAATTGGAATTGTGTAATTCAAGAAACTAATATCTACAATTAAATTACTTGACTGAGAAAAATTATTCATAAAGAATTTTTTATAATCATTTGAAGGATCAAATTTAATGTCAGTTAAAATAAATTGTAATGGGATTAAAACCATAAGTGTTGGAATTGAAATTTTTCTAGCATAAATATCTAATTTTTTAAATGTAACTTGCTTTAACAAAGTAATTAATAGCAGTTTTATTATGATAAGTAGTAAGAGAATATACAAATAAATTTCAAAATGATAAAATTGAATAGATTTATTTGAAATTATATTCGACTGTGATGCCACAAGTATACCTATATTACAGATTAAAATACTTAAGCCAAATGGATTTTCTCTTAATCTATCTGGGGCCAGTTTGCTATAAATAAAAATTAAAATAAACAAAAACAAACAAAGTACAACAGTCTTGATTGATCCTGGAAGTCTTGATTCAAATAAACCCATTCGCTCAAGTACCTGTGAAAAAACCAAATTACTTTGATTGTTGTAAGCGTTAAGGCCAAATGGTAAGCAAGAAAAAAATAACATAGGTGAGAAGATTCTAATTTCTTTAATATCCCTTAAATAAAATAAATATAGTAAAAATACTATAGCAACGCTTAATAGGACTAGAAATGTGAACAAGTAAGTGAATGAAGATATTAAAATCAATATTGAAAACAGAATAAGATATTTAGAATTCCCAATTCGTAACCTATAGTGTCTAAAGAATTCATAAATGCAATATATAGCTAAGATCCAGATTAAGACGGATATTTGGGGACTTATTAATCTTGAGAAACCGTAATTTGAGTTGATTAAAGACTTATTACCAAAGAAGAAAACTAGTAAGATACAAACCAAGGCAATAGTTTTCAAAAAACTTGAATTGTGTTCGGGCAAGCTAATTTTAGTTAAAAAAAACAACCAAAGTGATAAATATATGACTGATGTGATTTTGTAAGTAAACACAATATTTTCAGAGAAAATCTTGAAAAAAATTCTTTGCACTAAATCTCCTAACATTCCAAACTCTGCTGAGATTTTTGTGCTGCCTATTGGTTCTATAAAATAGTTTCCAATTTTAAACCACGCTTCATTTATACTAAAAATTCTTGGATAGTAGAAAATTCCAAGCGCTTCGTTCCCCGAACTAATTTTGCTTAGGATACCGCTGGAACTAGCCGTAAAAAAAGGTAAAACTACCAGAGCGGTCATTACTGATATAAGTGAGTTGCTAATAGTAGATTTCAATAAACGTGGTTTAAACTTATTTAAAGACATTTTTATTTATCCTTTAGAAATGAATTCCTAGTCTAACACATAAAAATATTATTATTTGGCTTGTATAAAAATGTACTCAATTTTTTGAGTATTGAGATTCGTATTCAGTGTTAATTTCGTTGGAGAGGCAAATATAATCAAGAATACTTATCTTGGAAACCCTTACTTTAAATTATTTATCGAGATAATATTTAAATATGTTATCTAAATAGCTACCCATTTTAAGGTAATGTTTCAGTCTGAGTTGGTTTTTAGCTTGACATTCAAATCGATATAGGTTTAAGAGTTCAAGAAGTAGCGGTGATAAATATAATTTCGCCTATTTCTTTTTTTGGTTAATGTTAACAATAGAACTTCCAGTAATTTAATTTTAAATATAACTGTACGAATATTTATCTAAAATTAAAATAGGAGACTGCCATCGCTATTCTTTAAATTTAGTGATTTAAACTTTAAGACGTTCACAATCAATAATTTCAAACATCAAAACGAAGACATGACATCCTTCAGGTAACTCGATATCTTTTAATATTAGATGAAGTTCCAGATCCCTCAGCTGTAGAATATTTGTAATGTTGGTTGATGATAGGAGTGACTTTTCAAAGATTCAAGGTTTTCAGTCCTTACTGAACATCCAGATGGCAATTGGTTTTTTATTATTGATGGCCAAAAGAATTGTTATCTCAGTGCTATTGGACACTACGTAGAAATTGCCTAAGTACATTTCGTTAATTACAGAAATCCAAGTCGATTTAAATTATTGTAGTATATTAATAATAGGTAAATTTAACTTGTAGCTCCGATGCTTTAATCATAGAACTCAAAAAAGCTCTGTTCTTCGACATCCATTTCTTATTATGAAAAATGTGCCGTGTTCGAAGGATCCATAACAATTATCATCATTTAGTAAACCTTCTAGAAATTCGTATAGTTGGCGTACCCGTACTTCAAAAGTATGATTCTGGTTAATTAGTTTTGTTGTATCTTCGTACCGTAACTTTATGTCATTGAACCGCTCCAAGTATTTAGTAGGGTTAAGTAGGAATTCATACTTTTCGATAAAGTGAATATTTTTCTTGAATCCATACATAGTCAGGGCGTTAGATTCTGGGCTAATCATAGTGGTACCTAATGCCAAGACTTCGAGATACTTACGAACAAAATATTGAAGAGCACTTCCATCAACATACGCGTATTTACTCATTTTGATCAAGTTTTTCATATTTACCTCACGCAATTTACTTCTGTATAAAACTGCATCATGACGAATTTTAGGGATCAACTTAGATCCTACAGATATTGATCTATTTATTAAGCGTTCTGAAAATATATAGGGAGCAATTCTATAATTTTTTCTTAAGATCTCATTTACTTCTTTACGCGTAGGATAACCTGCTCCCGGTATAATAAAATCATATTTTTTTTTAGAGTGAATATTTATATCTGGGCTAGAAATTGCCCAAGGAAAATCTAATCTACTTTTAAAGTTTTTTTGGATAAAAGACTTGGCTAAATAGGAGTTATATCGCTTTTTCTCCCATAGGTCCTCCTGATTTTTACCTAAAGGGAAATCAAATGAGTTGTGCTCGTAAGACCAAACTACTGAATCAAAAAAATCAACAATCATATTAGTCCCATTAAGACTAGTAATTGTATTTTTTCCAAATAATATTTTATCTACTCCTAAATGCAGATCTATCATACTCAAGATCCAAATTCGTGGCTTTTTAAATCCTTTCCATGTTTTTATCAATTCAAAATCTACTAAATTTGAAGGTTGAAATCTGCGACTGTCTAGCTTCTGAAAATTTCCAAAAAGCGAATAAGTTTTATATGCAGATTTTTTTGGAACAACAAATGATTTCGAATTCCAATGAGCTACCTCAAATCGATCATCATTTTTTAGATTTTTTATTAAATCCCGAATGCCGGGCAAATGCATTTGATGCCAATTTATCAATACGTAGTGTTTCACTTGGTATCTCTCCTTCTAAATTGGAATAACGCACAGTTAGTATATAGGAGAAGAGTTATATTTTTCTTATAGCATCATAAAAATTAAGTTCAATTAACTGATTGATGTTTGTTAAATTGTATAATTATCTTGTTGAAGAATTTAAAAGGTACTTTCTATTGAGATTGTACTCTATATATTTCTACGGACATTAACCAAAAGTTTTTTTATTGAAAAGTAGATGAGTCTGATATTACTAATAAGTTAATGGAAATTT
>Ga0194115_10004551_pt1 | contig 14856 bp, 15 predicted proteins | sample TA2MahsurfametaG_3_FD_148656 | JGI IMG/M metagenome (GOLD analysis project Ga0194115, IMG submission 148656) | Freshwater microbial communities from Lake Tanganyika, Tanzania - TA2015002 Mahale S4 surface | ecosystem: Environmental > Aquatic > Freshwater > Lake | place: Tanzania: Lake...
ACAACTATAACCATTATAAGGGCTATTGCGTAGAGAAAATAAGAAGCTCTGAATATTATATTGATATTTGTTAATGCAATTCCAATCATCAGCACAAAAAATACTGAAAAGAACAATAGTTGTTTTATCAGCCATGGTCTTAAACTGCCACCTCCAGCGGAGTAAAGCATTAAAAATCCAACTGATGCTAAAATAACTATCATTAAAATCAGCAACCAGTTGAGTTGTTCCAATTTTTTTGATAGAGGAATTTTTTCTTGATCGTTAAAAAGCATTGTCTTTAGTTATAAAAAGTGCGTCAAGGCAAGAAGGAGGCGGATTAAAACATCTTGATATTATTAATCAAGATGTTTACCTTCACAATTGATATTTTTAATTTTTTAATTCAAATTTAGACTTAAGTTAGAAGTGCTAATTTATTAAAGTTTAAGCTAACATTTTTCATGCCTTTAGCAAAAAATTCAAACAAAAAAAACGAGTTAAAAGTAAAAAGTTGGTATTCAAATCGCTACCAAATTGTTGTTGTTCAGCGTAATATTCTTTTTATTTTTACTTTAGTTTCAATGATGTCAGTTGCTGTTGCCGTGTTTTTTGTAAAACACGTTATGGCTTCAAAGTCTCTTGAACCTTATGTTATTGAAGTTGAAGAAAAAACAGGAATTGCAACCGTAGTTGATCAACTAACAGCACAAAGCTTTACTGGAAATCAGGTTGTAAGACAATATTTCATAAATCAGTTTATTCATGCTGCTAGTGGATATAACCCTAAAACTTACAAGGAAGATGCTGAAAAAATCAGACTATTTTCCACTCCAGGAATATATTCTGAGTTTCGTGGTCGTATAAATCCAAGGGCTCTTGGCGTTGACGCTGCAATTGACGTTAGAATAAAATCGATTCAATTTCCAGATAATAACACTGCTCAAATTCGTTTATTAAAACAAATAAATTATTCAGCTTCAAAGGTTGAACAGGTAAATGAAGTCATCACGATGACATTTTACTTTACTGATGTGAACTTAACTATAGAAGAAAGATTGATTAACCCGCTTGGTTTTCAAGTTAGTCAGTACCTAATAGCAGAAGAGAAGTTTGACTATTAGTTTTTGCAATTTGTGGTCTTTTTTTACAATTAGGCATAATTTCTGTGAAATTAATCTTTCATCGGTTGCTTTTTAGTTGTAAGCGATTTTGATTTATAAAAAAGATAAAATTTAGTGATAAAAAAACTTATTACCAAAATACAAAATTATTTATCAAAAACTTGTAAAGCGTTTTTGCTTGCTTCAATTTGCTGCTTATTTATTTGCTCTGAATCATTTTGCCAACAAGTTCCTGTTACTACAGACTCAAGAATTAGAACTTTGGTGTATAATGCCAATGAAGTTTATGAACTAAAATTTTATTACGGTTACCAGTCATTTATTGAATTTTCTGAAGATGAAGAAATTGAAATGATTTCAATTGGCGAAGCTTTCGCTTGGAGACTAACTCCGGCTGGCAAAAGGCTTTTTGTGCGACCTCTTGAGATTGCAGCTCATACTAATATGACTATTATCACCAATAAAAGAACTTACCACTTTGATATAAGATCTGGCGAATATGAAGGGAAAGCAGATGAAGAGTTAGTTTATACGGTAAGATTTTTCTATCCACAAATTGGTCAACCTTTACCAATTCCTCAGCGTCTAACAGCGCCTAATCCAGCTAAAAAGCCAGAGCAAATGTCTGTTATTAAAACCCCAGTTCCTCCTTCAAGAGTTGACGAAAAATTACCGCCACAAATTAGTAGAAATCCGGATAATTCAGATTTGAATTTTGATTTCAGTTTGGCAGGAACTTCAGATAATATAATGCCAATTAAAGTTTATGACGATGGCAAAGAAACATTTTTTCAATTTGCCAATGATAATTTAATTGTGCCTTCAATAAATTTGGCTGACTTGAATGGAGGTGAACAACCTTTAAACTATATAATTCGTGATGGATTTGTTGTGGTTCCTGTTGTGGGAAGACAATTTACTTTAAGATTAGCAGATAGTTTAATTTGTATTTATAATAATAAACTACTTGGCTTTAGAAGGTAAGAATTAAGCTATCACGATAAAATTCATATTTTTTGCAATTACGCAAAAAACTCATTCCTAAAAGAGAAGTTCCCATATCCGCATTATTAACGGATGCGTTAATATTTGATAATTCTATATTTCCAATAACAAATTTTTCTAGGACCACGCTGGCACCAAAAGAACTTCCATTAGCTGTTTGATATCTTTTGTTAAAGGTTAAGTTATTAATATTCAGTCCAACTTTTTTGGCATCATTGATGTTTAAAACAATATCGCTTGCGCCAGTATCAACCATGAATCTTACTTGTTGACTATTAATTAAAACATTAATGTAAAAGTGGCCGTCATCTGACAATTTTACTACCAACTGATTTTCTTTGTTAACTCTAGCTTTTGAAGGATTGATTTCAGCAAAAAGACGGTTCTTAAAATCTGAAAATTCATAGCGATAACTATAAAGCGAAATTATGATTAAAGCTATTAAAGACCAAATTCCTAAATATTTTAAAGTTTTGGAAAAAGGTAATTTGCGTGAACCTAAGTTTCCAACTAAAACTAATAAAATTAATAGAGAATAAATAAAATGTTGCCAGTCTGATGAGCTTAGATCCATATTTATTAATTATTTAGGCTAGATTTTTTAAAACTTTTAGAACTTCTAAATTTTCTTCTTCAGTTCCTATTGTAATTCTAAGGCAAGTTGGTAATCCGTAAGCTTGCATTTCACGTACAATAATTGAATTTTCTAGCAATTTATTATTCGCATTGTGACAATTCTCAATTGATCCAAAATCAACTAAAATAAAGTTGGCAATTGATGGATAAGCTTTGACAGTTTTGATTTTTGTCAATTCTTCAAAGAAGATATCTAGCCATTTTTTATTATGATTAACTGACTTTGCAAAAAATTCTTCATCCGTTAAACTTGCTAAAGCTGCTTTTTGTGCTGCCTCACTTACGTTAAAAGGACCACGAACTTTATTCAAAATATTTGCAATTTCTTCTGAAGAATAGCACCAGCCAATTCTTAATGATGCCAGTCCATAAATTTTCGAAAATGTTCTAGTAGTGACGACGTTTGAATATTGATTAACTAACTCGATAGCATTTGGATAATCTTTTTCTATAACAAATTCTTCATAAGCATGATCAAGAACAATTAAAATGTTTTTTGGAGTTTGAGAAATTAGTTTTTCTACTTCAGATTTATTTAAATAAGATCCAGTAGGATTATTTGGATTGGCAATAAAAATAATTTTAGTTTTTGTGGTAATTGCTGCTAAAATTGCATCAATGTCAGTCTTTAGGTTTTTTTCTTTAACTTTTATTGCTTTTGCTCCAACTCTTTTTGCAGAAATTGGATACATTAAAAAACCATGTTCGCTGTAAATTATTTCATCATCATGACCAGCAAAAGCTGCAGTTAGAAGTGCCAATATCTCATCGGATCCAGCGCCACAAACAATTCTGTCAGCACTAATATTGTTCTTATTGGCAATTCCTTCTCTTAGGTTTGCACAAGATCCATCTGGATAACGAGCAATTTCTAAAGCACAGTTTCTATAAGCTTCAATAGCCTCTTTACTTGCACCAAGAGCATTTTCATTTGAAGATAATTTTATAATTTTATTTTTTGCATTGCTAATTTTAGCCTTACCCGGTTTGTAATTTTCAATTTCAGATAAATAGTTATGAGCGATTGGTTTCATTTTTTTTAATAGTTTGGTATGTATGAAAATGCAGTTTTATTGAAACTAATTGTTCTTGACAATCGATTTTAATAACAACAAGTCTCATGATGACAGTATTTATTAGTATGGAGTTATCTAATTTAATTATTTTTAATAGTTGTAATTAATTGTTGTAATTCTTCAATTTCAGAAAATTTAATAGTAATCTTACCATTATTTTTAAAAGAGTTATAAAAAATTTTTGTTTCCATCTTAAGCAATGCTGATAATTCATTTTCTAAATCATTCACAAATTTGCTGTTAACAAATTTAGTTTTTTGTTCAGTTTTTACTGTAGCAATATTTAAATTTAAATTCTCATTAGCTTTTTCAATTTTTTCATCTCTTACTAAGTTTTCTACGTCTCTTACGTTTAAAGAATCGTTAATAACTTGCTGAGCCAATTTTTCAGGATCTTTTGAATTTATCAATGCTCGTGCATGACCCATTGAAATCAACTTTTTATCTAAAAGTTCTCTAACAATTTGTGGTAGTGTTAATAATCTTAAAAGGTTTGTTACGTGACTTCTACTTTTGCCAACTCTTTTTGCAACTTGATCTTGAGTATATGAAAATTCTTCAATTAATTGTTTATATCCTAAAGCCTCTTCAATTAATGATAAGTCGCTTCTTTGGACATTTTCAATAATTGCTAACTCAAGAGCTTCGTGGTTATTAATTTTTTTAACAATTGCCGAAATTTTGGTTAATCCTGCAAGTTTAGCAGCACGAAATCTACGCTCACCGGCAATAATTTCGTAATGATTTTCATCATCTGATTTTCTTACAACAATTGGTTGAATTAATCCATTTTCTTTAATTGAATTCGATAACTCTTCGAGCTCTTCTTGGTTAAATGTTTTTCTAGGTTGATAAATTCCGGCAATAATTTTGCCAAGAGAAATTGATTCAACAAAGCTTCTTTCTTCTTGATTTTCTGGTAAAGTGTCTTTTTTTAATTTGCTGTCACCAAGTAAAGCTGATAATCCTCGTCCTAATTTTTTATCTTGTTGCATATATTATATTATTATTAGTTTAATTTAGCATTTTTTGAATTCTCCGGCGCTTCGCGCCACCTCCTTTTTACTTAAATTTAATTTTTCTAAGTAAGAAGTTTTAATTGCTAAAGCAATTGTAAGAGATGATAAGAATAGAGCCCTCTTTGTAAAAGAGTGTGTCATTTGATTTTATTAAATGACGGGTGATTTATTTTTGGTAATTATACCGTAATAACAAGTGTCATCCCTCGCTGAGGCTTAGATAACAGTACTTGTTAAGATAGTAAGTTACTTAATTTTATTTTTTTTCCTCTCTTTCTAAAATTTCTTTTGCTAACTTCATGTAAGCAATTGATCCACTGCATTTTGCATCATATATTATTCCAGGAATTCCATGAGAAGGAGCTTCTGACATTTTTACGTTACGTGGAATTGAATTTTTGAAAACTTTATCTTTTAAGAAATTTCTTACATCAATTTCAACTTGTTCAGTAAGTTTATTGCGACGATCATGCATTGTTAAAACAATACCGCTAATTTTTAGGTGATGGTTTAAATTTTCTTTTACTAAATCAAGGCTTGTTAGTAAGTGACTTAATCCTTCCAAGGCAAAAAACTCGCACTGCATAGGAATTAATACTGAGTCAGAAGTTGTTAAAGCATTAATAGTAAGAAGACCAAGAGAAGGTGGACAATCAATCAATATGTAGTCATAATCGTGAATTACTTGAGCAAGAGCATTTTTTAATATAAATTCTCTTTGTTTTATATTAACTAACTCAACCTCTCCTGCTGACAAATCAACAGTTGAGGTGATAATATGTAGATTCGGAATATTGGTTGGAATAATTGCACCTTTACAGTCACACTCATTAATTAAAATCTCGTAACTAGTTTTTTGTCTTTGTGATTGTGGAATTCCAAAACCAGTACTGCTATTTCCCTGAGGATCTAAATCAACAAGCAAAACTTTTCTTTTGATTGCCGCAAAAGCTGTTGCAAGATTTACTGCTGTTGTGGTCTTTCCAACTCCACCTTTCTGATTTACAATAGAAAAAACTTTTGCTTTTTTACGATGACTCATAGATATGAAAGTTTTATTAATAATTCTCAAATAATTGCAAATATTAAATTTATTTAAACCAATAATTTTGTCAAATGTTTCATGTGAAACATTTAGTATTTTTTTATAAAATAATAAAAATTGTAACTTTTTGATTTAATAATGTTTCATGTGAAACATTATTAAGATAATTTATATAGAAGATATTGATAGTTTATTGTCAGTAATAGAATAATGATTTGCTATCTATATTTAGTATCAATGGGTTTTTGTTCCTGTGAATATTGAAGAGGGGGCTTATAATTTAAGAAGTAACTCTTGATCAAAGAGTTAAAAAAGTAGTTCAATTGCTTACTTAACTGCTAGTTATAATTTTGATATATATAAAATATTAAAAATTAAAACCTATTTTCTAGTTAAGTTTCTGACTTTAATTAGTGCGGAGTTTAATCTATCGATAGTGTATTTTTTCTGAATTGTTTCACGTGAAACAAAAATTATCTTTTGTTCTTAAAAAAACTTGTCATCAATTCTTTTGCTTCTTTTTCTGAAAAACCAGAATAAATTTCTGGTTTATGATGGCATGATTTATTATTAAAGAATCTAACCCCATTCTCAATGGCACCAAATTTTTCATCATTAATACAATAGTAAACTCTTCTAATTCTTGCTAGAGAAATTGCAGCTGCACACATTGTACATGGTTCTAGAGTTACATAAAGATCACAATTGTCTAATCTAGAAGTTTGCTTTTTTTCAGAGGCAATTCTTAGCGCTACTATCTCAGCGTGAGCCGTGGGATCTTTTAAGGTAAGATTATGATTATGAGCCAGAGCAATAATTTTTCCATCCTCAACAATAATTGCACCTACTGGAACTTCATCTTTCTCAAAAGCAATTTTTGCTTGTTTTAATGCTTCGGCTATAAAATCTTTTTTCATAATTTCTTTGCTTTTTTAAAAATAGTAAAGAAATTCTCTGAGGTTTGATGAACTACTTCTTCTAGTTTTAGATTTTTTAATTCGGCTATAAATTCGACAACATGTTTTGTAAAAGCAGGTTGATTTGTTTTTCCTCTGTAAGGAGTTGGAGCTAAATAAGGAGAATCTGTTTCAACAAGTAAAAATTCTAATGGTAACTTTTTTATAATTTCTTGAAGTTGTACGGCATTTTTAAAAGTTACAATTCCTGAAACTGAAATATAAATTCCAAGATCAATTGCTTTCTTTGCTAAATCTTCTGAAGAAGAGAAACAATGTAAAAGGGCTGGAAATTCTCCCTTTTTTTGTTCGTTAGATAAAATTTCCATCATGTCATAATCAGCATCACGACTATGAATAATCAAAGGAATTTTGGTTTTTCTTGAAGCTTCTATATGCTCTAGAAAGCTAGTTTTTTGAATAGAAATTGTAGATTTATCGTGATAATAATCCAAACCAGTTTCGCCAATTCCAATGATTTTATCATTAGAGTTGCAAATTTGAATAATCTGTTCAGCAGTAAAAATTGGTTCTTCAGCAACATTGCACGGATGAATTCCAGCAGACGCATAAATAAAATCATGCAATCTTGTATAAGTTAGAATTTCTTCAATTTTAGTTAGTCGAGTACAAATGTTTTGTAAAATATTAACCTTATTATTTAAAGAATTTGTAATAACTTCCTCAATTGATAGTCCCTGCTTCTCTATTAAGTCAAGATGACAATGTGTATCAATTATATAATCAAACATATTAAATTCTAATTTCTATTTTTTGTATTTTTTCTAATTTCTGTTGAAGAAATATTCAAATTTTTGGTTCTGAAAATTAAAAATTGTGGTAGAGAATTTTTATTTTTCTTTAAAGATTGATAGATAGAAAAAGATTTGGTTTTTCTAATTTTTAATAAATGCTGTTCTCTACTAAAAATTGCAAATGGAATAATCTTAATCAAATTTTTAAAATAATCCCATTGATGAAATCTTTCAAAATTATCAGCACCCATGATCCAAACAAATTGATAATTTTTGTATTTATTCTGCAAATTGTTTACTAGTTTTTTAGTATATATTTCATCTATTTTTTTGAGATGTATTTTTGGATTTCTTTGAATTAAAATACTGCATCTTTTGCATCTCTCATCATAGTTTTCATAAATTGTCTTATCTTTGAAAGGATTATGAGCTGTTGGAATCCACCAAATTTGATCAAGTTTTAATTTTTTTATTGCTAATTTACTGATATGTAAATGCCCTTGGTGTGGAGGATTAAAACTGCCTCCAAATAAACCAATTTTCATAAAATAAATTTTATCCTAAAAGAATTGCCAATGAAATTAAAGATCCAATAAAAACATTATCCTTAAAAACTTTTAAACAATCTTTAGGGTTTTTGAAATCACAAGTTATACTTTTTGTAAATAAAATTATAAAAGCCGCGGCAATTAATGCAAAAAACCAAATACTAAACATTTTTGATATACCCATATAAATTAGAAGAGAAAACATAGCAATTGTTAATGCGATTAAAATTGCTTGTGGTTGGTTACCAAATTTTATTGCTGTTGATTTTATACCAACTTTTAAATCATCTTCAATATCTTGATAAGCGTATATTGTGTCGTAAATTAATGTCCAAATTATTGCTGATAAGTAAAGCAAAAAACATTCAAAAGTTATTTTTTCCAATATTGCTAAGCTAGAAATTATAATTCCAAAATTAAAGGTTAGCCCTAAAAAAATTTGAGGATAGTAGGTTATACGTTTCATTAATGGATAAGTTACAACTAAAATAAGAGCAAAAAATCCTGATAAAATAGTATATTTATTGAATTGCAAAATTAGTAAGAAACTTACCAGTAAAAGTAAAATAAGGAAAAGCAAAGCTTCTTTTTGTGTTATTTTTTCTGACGCCAGTGGTCTATTCTTTGTTCTCTGTACTAATATATCAAATTTGCGATCAAAAAAATCATTTATTATACAACCTGCACTTCTCATAAATATTGATCCCAAGGCAAATATAAAAATAAAATATAAAGACTTTGCCAGAGTAAAATCTGTTTTTTTTAAAGATAAAAAAATCCCAAAAAGACATGGTAAAAACAATAAGTAAATTCCAGTTGGACGATTTAGTCGCGCTAAATTTATATAATAAAAAGCTTTTTGCATGATTTAGTTTGATTTTTTATATGCTTAAATTATTATGAAGATTCTTCGTTTTGATAAAAATCATAAATAATTCTTAGAAAAATTTCCAGTAAAACAATTAATCTTTTCCAATGCAAAAATCATATAAATTACTGATTGCCAACCGTGGTGAAATTGCTTGTCGTATTATAAAAACCTGTCGCAAGCTTGGAATTAAAACTGTTGCTGTCTATTCAGACGCGGACACAAATTCCCTTTTTGTTCAAATGGCGGACGAAGCAGTTAATATTGGTCCCTCTCCTTCTTCGCAAAGTTATTTAAACGTTGATAAAATTTTAGCTGCCATCAAAAAAACTGGAGCCAACTTAGTTCATCCAGGTTATGGATTTTTATCAGAGAATCGAGCTTTTGCAAATGCTTTAGAAAAAAATGGTGTAATTTTTGTTGGTCCTTCTGTTCACTCAATTGAAATGATGGGTGATAAAATTGAGTCAAAGAAACTAGCGATTGAAGCCGGAGTAAGTACAGTTCCAGGTCATATGGGTATTATAAAAGACTCAAAAGAAGCTGCTGAAATTGCTGAGAAAATTGGATTTCCAGTAATGGTTAAAGCTTCTGCTGGTGGCGGTGGTAAAGGTATGAGAATTGTTTGGAAGAAAGAAGAAATGGATGATGCTTTCACATCAGCATCTAACGAAGCAAGAAACAGTTTCTCAGATGACAGAATTTTTATTGAAAAATTTATTGAAAATCCAAGGCATATTGAGATTCAAGTTCTTGCTGATAAGCATGGAAATATTGTATGTTTAGGTGAAAGAGAATGTTCAATTCAAAGAAATAACCAGAAAGTTATTGAAGAAGCTCCAAGCTCTTTCATTGATGAAGTAACTCGTCAAAAAATGTACGAGCAATCAAAAGCTTTGGCAAAAAAAGTAGGATATTTTTCTGCAGGAACAATTGAATATATCGTTGACAAAAACAAAAATTTCTACTTCTTAGAAATGAATACACGTCTGCAAGTTGAGCATCCGGTAACTGAACTTATTACTGGTTTGGATCTTGTTGAATTGATGATAAAAATTGCTCTTGATGAAAAATTGCCATTTAAGCAAGAAGATATCAAATTAAATGGTTGGGCAATGGAATCTCGTATTTATGCTGAAGATCCTTCACGTGGTTTCTTGCCTTCATCTGGTCGTATTAATCTTTATATTGAGCCGCAAGAAAGCGATAATGTTCGTGTTGATTCAGGAGTTTATGAAGGTGGTGAAGTTAGTATGTTCTATGATGCTATGATTGCTAAACTTTGTTCTTATGGCCAAAATAGACTAGAAGCAATTGAAAATATGCGCGGTGCTTTAGGGGGTTTCGCAATTGGTGGCGTTTCTCACAACATCAGTTTCCTTGAAACGATTATGAGAAACGAAAAATTTATTCAAGGAAACATCTCAACTGCTTTCATTAAAGAAGAGTTTCCAGCTGGATTTTCAGGTAATGAAGTTGACTCAGCAGCTCAAGAGGTTTTACTTGCAACTTCAATGTATATTTTCTTACGCAATTTTGAAAGAAATGCTAAAATTTCTGGTCAATTATATCACAGAGAAAAACAGATTTCTGATCGTTGGGTAGTGGTTTTAGATGAAAAATCTTACCTAGTTGATCTATTGGAAAAATACGAAAATGGCATTAAAATTGTTTGTGATAACGATGAAATTGTTGTTGAAACTTCTTGGACAAATGGTGAAAAACTTTTCCGTGGTATTGTAAATGGTAATAGTGTTGGTGTGAAAATTCGTGAAAATAATCGTACTGGTAACTATTTACTGCAATATTCTGGTTCAGACGTTTTTGTTTCGGTTATGTCACCAAGAAATGCTGAGCTTTCTAAGTTTATGCCTAAAATTCAGAAAAATGCTAAGCCGGTTAATTTAACTTCCCCAATTACTGGAAAAATTGTTCGTTTTAAAGTTAAAGAAGGTGACGAGGTTAAAGCTGGACAAGAGTTAGTCGTAATTGAAGCAATGAAGATGGAAAACTCAATTAGGTCTGATCATGATGTAAAAATTGGCAAGATCAAATTCAACGAAGGTGAAGCTGTTGGAATTGGTCAAGTTGTGATGGATTTTACTAGTAATTCTTAAGTTTTATTTTTGAGACAAAAATCCAAGAAATTTAAGCCTTATTATAAATAGGGCTTAAATTTTTTTTATTCCGCAGCAATCTTAACAATTTTTGATGTAGCAAAAACGCTTATCGATCCAATAAAAACGACAAGTCCAATTAAAATTCTCAAACTGCTTTGAAAGTTTTCAGATGAATTTAAATTTCCACTAAAAGCAATTAGCAAAATAGGAATAATAAGAGGCATTGCAATTACAGCAATCATTGGTGCCGAGTTTCCTAAGACAGAAAGGCTTCCACAAAAAGTACAGATAAAATTTACTATTAAACTAGCTAAAATTATTAATATTAAAAATTGATTTATTTCAGTTTGATTTAAATTAATTATTTTTCCTAATAAAGGTGTAATAACAATGATTGGTAGGGCAGAAGAAATCCAGTTTCCTAACATTTTTGCCAGAATAAATACTTCAAAATTTTCCAAAGAAATTATTAATTGTTCAATTGATCCATCATCAAAATCTTTTTTCAGAAACTCAACAGATGAGAAAACTAGGCAAAAAATCAGAGATATCCAAATTAAGCTTAAATGGTAAAAATTGTTATTTGTTTCATTATTCTGAGCTATTAAAAAGCATAAAGAAAAAGAAATGATGAAGAATAAAAAGTTTGCTAAAATTTTACCTAAATTGCGAAAGTTAAGCAAAATTTCATAAGTGATAATTGTAAAAAATATTGGCATTAGAGTTTATAAAGGATTGATAATGGTTTGGTATTTAGCTAATTATCTTCCGTAAATATCGCTAAATCTAACAATATCATCTTCTCCTAAATAGCTTCCAGTCTGAACTTCAATTATTTCTAGAACAGAATTACCTCTATTTTCAAGACGATGTTTTTTGCCAATTGGAATATAAGTTGACTGATCTTCATTTAAAACAAATTCTTTGTCATCACAAGTTACAACAGCCTCACCTCTTACAACAACCCAATGTTCAGCTCTGTGATGGTGCATTTGTAACGATAAAGAAGCCCCAGATTTTACGGTAATTCTTTTTACCTTGAATCGATCTCCTAAATCGATAGTTTCAAAACTACCCCAGGGGCGCAGTGTTTTTGGGCTAGAATTGCACTCTTCACGTTTATTATTTTTTAATATATCCACAACATCTTTTACATCCTGAGCATTGTTTTTATGAGCAATTAATGTTGCATCTTTTAGAGTTATTACAATCAAGTCTTCAACTCCTATCGTTGCAACTAAACCATTTCTTGAGTTAATATAAGAATTTTTTGTTTTCAAAGAAATTACATCGCCAATTAAGCTATTTCCTTCAGCATTTTTTTCAGAAATATCTGAGATTGCTTGCCAATTTCCAACGTCAGACCAACCAACTTCTATTGGAACAACAGCTACTTTCTTAGCTTTTTCCATTACTGCATAATCAATTGAAATGTTAGGACATCTTTCAAAATTGTCCTTCTCAAGCCTAACAAAATCTAAGTCTTTAGCAGAATTTTCATAAGAATTCATGCAATATTCAAAAATTTCTGGTTGCAGTTCTTGTAGAATTTCAAGATATGTTGAGGCTTTAAACATAAAAATTCCACTATTCCATAAATAGCCTCCATCTTGTAAAAATTTTGTAGCTGTTTCTTTTTGTGGTTTTTCAATGAATTTATCTACTGTTAAAGCTTCATCTAATCCAATTTTCTTTCCTTGTTTGATATAGCCATAACCGGTTTCTGCTCTATCTGGTATAATGCCAAAAGTTACTAAATAACCTTCTGTGGCAGCTTTAATTGCTTTTTGTACGTGGTTAATAAATTTTTCTTCTTCAAGAATTATATGATCCGAAGGCATAACCAAAATTATATCTTCATCTCCCAAGTCAACATTTAGAGCTGCAATTGCAACGGCCGGAGCAGTATTGCGTCCAACTGGTTCAAGAATTATTGATTTTGGTTTTATACCGACATTTTGTAATTCTTCGGCGGTAATAAAACGATGCTCGTTATTACAAACAATTATTGGATTATTAAAATTAAGATCGTTTCTTACTCTTAAAGCAGCTTTTTGGAACAAAGAATTCTTACCGAGGAAATCAAGAAACTGTTTTGGGTTTAAACTGCGAGAAAGTGGCCATAATCTTGTTCCAGAGCCACCAGATAAAATAACAGGGGTAATTTTCATAAATCTTTTAAAATCAATTAATTTTCTAAAAATAAACTTATGGCACCAAAGCCGGATATTTTTTTAAGTTTTCTGATTGATATGATATTATCTTTATCAATTCCTCCCAAAGGGCAAATAGATGTTTTACAATAGGTTCCGCTTTTAGTTTTTAAAGTAATTTTTGCTAAATTTTTTATTCCCAAAGTTTTTGCGTTAATATGGCTTGTGGTTGGAAAAATTGGTGAAATAAAAACTACATCTGGTTGAAAAATTTGTGATTTCAGAAAAGATTTTAAACTATGACAAGAAAAGCTAAAAATAAATTTCTTTAAGTATCTTTTTTCTCTTAAAAAATTAAAAGGAAGAATGTCAAAATCTGAAAAATGAACACCATCAGCCTTTACTTTTTTTGCTAAATAAAAATCTTTTCCAATTAATATTTTTATTCCTAAAGGCCTGGCAATTTTGATAATTGATTTAGCAAATTTTTCTCTTTCTTGTTTTTCCATGTCATATTGACGAACTATTACAGCACAATCATTTGGTAATTGTTTTATAACATTTTCCAAATTACAATTTGCAGTGAGAATCTTTTTTTTATCAAGAAAGAAAAAACTTCTAGGCAAATCTTTTTTGGTACTTTTTAAGTCAAATTTCCTTATTTCAGATAAAACTTTCTTATTCATGAACAACGAAAATATTAATCAAATTGAGCGTAATTTATTTTTAATTAATCAGCGTATTAATCAAGCTTGCAAGATTTATTCTAAAAATAAATCAGATGTTAATTTAATTGCAGTTTCTAAGAAGCAGTCGACTGACAAAATTTATCAAGCAATTAAATTTGGTGTAACAAATTTTGGCGAAAATTACATTAAAGAAGCTCAAGAAAAATGGTTAGAAATTAAAAAAGAAAATCCCCAAATTAAACTGCATTTTATTGGAAATTTACAAAGTAATAAAGCTTCTGATGCAGTTGAGTTATTTGATTTTATTCATTCTCTTGATAGTCAAAAACTTGCGCTTGAGCTAAAAAAAGAAATTAAAAAGCAGCAAAAAAACCCTGAAATTTTTGTTCAAGTTAATATTAGCGAAGAGCCTCAAAAAGGTGGAATTTTACCAAATGAAGTTTCTGATTTTATGTATTTTGCAAAGAATGAATGTGGTTTAAATATAGTGGGTTTGATGTGCATTCCAAATCCAGAAGAACGGGCTTCTCCTTATTTTGCTTTGCTCAATAAAATTGCTAAAAAGAATAACCTTAAAAACCTTTCAATGGGCATGACTGCTGATTTTGAAGAGGCGATTGCGTTAGATGCAAATTACATAAGAATTGGCACTGCAATTTTTGGGGAAAGAACGTAAATATTTATAAATTTCTCGCAATTGCGGTGAAGGAAAATGATAAATAAATTTGGAAATTAAGAGTGAAAATAGAAAAGTTTGGGATCTTGACTAGTTAAAATAATTTTAACTATCATTCAAGGCTTATGATTACTAGAAAAAATAAATATTATAATCGTTCCCGAATTTCTGAGAAGAAATTTAGAGAAGTTTTAAAGTATTTTTGTC
>Ga0194115_10004552_pt1 | contig 14854 bp, 14 predicted proteins | sample TA2MahsurfametaG_3_FD_148656 | JGI IMG/M metagenome (GOLD analysis project Ga0194115, IMG submission 148656) | Freshwater microbial communities from Lake Tanganyika, Tanzania - TA2015002 Mahale S4 surface | ecosystem: Environmental > Aquatic > Freshwater > Lake | place: Tanzania: Lake...
AAACTGCGGTAAAAGAAGCAGGAAAATTAAGAATGGAAGGAAAGGAATATATCGTGAAAGATGGCGACATCATCTTTTTCCGATTTAATGTATAACTATGCTTGATCCAAAGAAAATTCGTGTTCGTTACGCACCTTCACCCACTGGCTTTTTACATATTGGCGGGGCCCGCAGTGCATTGTTTAACTACTTATTTGCAAAAAAGCATCAAGGGCAATTTATTATTCGCATTGAAGACACTGACATTGAACGAAACGTGGAAGGTGGCGAAGTCAGTCAAATACGTGATCTCAAATGGCTAGGCATTATCCCAGATGAATCGCCGCTTGAACCCAATCCAAAATATGCTCCTTATCGGCAAATGGAACGATTAAATACCTATCAAAAGTACGCTCAACAATTAGTGAAACAAGGTCATGCATACGAATGTTTTTGTTCTGAAGAAGAATTAGAACGTTCTCGAGAAGAGCAACTTGCCAGAGGCATCGCTGCTCCTCAATACAATCGTCGTTGCCTTCACTTATCAATTGCAGAAAAAAATAATTTTATCGCTCAAGGAAGAAAACCAGTCATCCGTATCAAACTCGAAGACCATTTAACGATTGCCTTTGAAGATATGGTAAGAGGACCAGTCTCATTCAATAATGATGATATTGGCGATTGGGTATTAATCAAATCAAACGGGATTCCTACGTATAACTTTGCTGTCGTTATCGATGATTATTTAATGGATATCACGCATGTTTTTCGTGGTGAAGAACATCTTTCGAATACCCCAAAACAAATCCAAGTTTATCGCTATTTACAATTTCCTATGCCTCAATTTGGTCATATGACAATTATTGTCAATGAACATGGTAAAAAACTGTCAAAACGTGATGCTTCGATTGTTCAATTTATGTCTCAATACCGAGATATGGGATATTTGCCGGAAGCAATTTTCAATTTCATTTTATTGTTAGGTTGGTCTCCAGAAGGAACCCAAGAAATTTTTACCAAAGCGCAAGCGATTGCCGCTTTCGATGCTATACGCCTATCTTCGTCTCCATCCATGTTTGATCCGCAAAAAATGAATTGGTTAAACAATCATTATCTTAAACAATTACCTGAAGATGCTTATTGGCATTTTATTTCCCCATTTATTCAAAAGGCGCCTGGTATCGATCAATTAAAAGAACCATCAGTTGTCCAATTAGCTAAAACCTTCAAGGACCAACTTGCCTATGGCCTACAAATCGTTGATTTAGTCAAACCGATTCTGCAACCAATCTTTAATTTTGATGATGAAGCGACTTCGCTTTTGCAAAGTCAAGATGGAAAAAAAGCACTCGCATTATTTATTCAAAAATTTTCTCAACTTCAAGACATACAAGGGCCAAACATTAAAGAAATATTTAAAGCAATTCAAGCAGAAACAGGTTTAAAAGGTAAACCATTATTCATGCCAGTAAGATTGAAATTAACCGGTCAATTACATGGTGCAGAATTAGCGAATATCATCCCCATTCTCGGAAAAGAATTAACACTAAAACGGTTAAAAGCATGATTGCGATTGAATCTCATCTTAAAAATCTTTTGCAGAAAGCTTTAACCCAATTTGGATTAAAGGTTTCAGTTGAAGAGATTGTGATTGAAAAAACCAAAGATCCTAAATTTGGTGATTATGCTACGAATGTTTGTCTTAAATTTGCAAAAAATCTTACTTTAAAACCAATTGATTTAGCGAATCAATTAGTCGCAACATTAAGCGATTCCCACCTCCAAAAAGTGGAAGTAGCAGGTCCTGGTTTCTTAAATTTTTTCCTTAAAACAGAAACCTTAACTGCCGTGATTGAAGAGATACTTCGTTTGCATGACGAATTTGGTAAGAGCCAAATCGGACAAGGTAAGCGTATCAACTTGGAATTTGTTTCTGCAAATCCCACGGGGCCAATGCATGTTGCCCATGCCCGTGCCGCGGCGCTTGGCGATGTGATTGCAACTTTACTGTCCCATGTTGGTTATAAGGTGACGCGAGAATTCTATGTTAATGATGCCGGTGGACAAATCCGAAATTTAGCCCTATCCATTTTCATGCGTTATCGTGAGTTGATTGGAGAAAAAGTCACGTTACCAGAAGATGGGTATTTTGGTAAGGACATTATTGAAATTGCCAAAGAAATACGTCAACAATATGGTGAGAAAATTACCACTTTCGACGAAAACTTATTTAAAAAAATTGGAGTTGAAAAGCAATTAAAACGTATTCAAGAAGACCTCATATTGATGGGAGTTCGCTTTGATGTTTATCGCTCAGAACAAGATGTAAGAAATGAAGGTCATATTCAAAAAACGCTTCAAAAATTAACTCCATTTTTATACCAAGACCAAGGGGCCACGTATCTAAAAACAACCGCATTTGGTGATGATAAGGATAGAGTCCTTATTAAAAGTGATGGACAATACACCTATTTTTTACCCGATATTGCTTACCATCAAGACAAATTATCCAGAAACCAAGATCAATTAATCGATATCCTTGGTCCAGATCACCATGGTTATATTGCGAGAATGAAAGCGGCACTAGCGATATTGGGTTATCCAACCAATGCACTTGAAATTTTGGTCATGCAATTAGTAACGCTCACTGAAAATGGTGTTGAAGTGAAGATGAGTAAACGCACTGGTAAAGGCATTACCATGCGTGAACTGATTGAAGAAGTCGGAAAAGATGCAGCGCGATATTTTATCGCTGCTAGATCCTATCACAACCCGCTTGAGTTTGATTTAGACCTTGCCAAAACCAAAAGTAATATCAATCCGCTTTACTATGCCCAATATGCTCATGCAAGATTACAATCCCTATTAGAAGGTGGTAAAGATCTTGGTATTGATGCCACTGGAAAAGGTCTTGATACGAATGAAGAGTTAGATTTATTAAAGCACCTTCGGTTATTCCCACAGGCTGTCAACCAAGCTGCCCAAGCCAGAGAACCCAGTATGATTGCACAATATATACAACAACTTGCAAGTTATACCCATAGTTTCTATACTATAAGACGGGTTATCGACCGTGACCAACCCAAACTATCTGCCGCAAGACTGGCACTAGTGAAAGCAAGTGCACAGGTATTAAAAAATAGTTTAGCTATCTTTGGGATTAACGCGCTAAATAAAATGTAAATAAAAGGAGCATCATATGCCAAAATCAATGCTTGAACTTGCCCACGATTTTATTGTTGCAAAAAAGAAGGCTGTAAACTTTAAAGATATTTGGGCGTATGTCCAAAAACAAACGGATGAAAAAGATACCTTACAGTTAGGTCGATTTTATAAGTTACTGACCTTAGATGGTCGCTTTGTTGCTCTTGGAAGCAATAAATGGGACTTAAAAGCGAGATACACCTTTAAAGAGTTGTATGATGATGCTAGAGGGGTATTTAGAGAAGTTGAAGGTGCCGAAGAAGGTGGAGAAGAAGCAGAAGCGGATCCCTTTGATGAGGATGAAGAGGCTGACGATGCTGAAGACGAAGACAAACCCAAGAAACGTAAATCAGACGACGAAGATTAAAAATAAAAAGAAAGAAGGAAAAACGTATGCCACTAGTCAGTATGAAAGAAATGCTCATCAGAGCCTACAAAGAAAAATATGCCGTGGCGCAATTTAATATTAATAACCTAGAATGGACCCTTGCCATTTTAGATGAATGCCAAGCGCTTAAAGCCCCAGTTATCCTTGGGGTTTCAAGTGGTGCTGCTAAATACATGGGCGGATTTAACACCGTCATGGGCATGGTGAATGGTTTACTCAAAGATAAGAAATACACCATACCGATTGCGGTGCACTTAGATCATGGTGAAACCGTTGAAATTTGCAAGCAAGCAATCGATGCTGGTTTTACTTCCGTGATGATTGACGCCTCGCATCATCCATTAGAAGAAAATATTAAAATGACTAAAGAAGTCGTGAAGTATGCCCATAGTAAAACTCCTTTAGTTTCTGTTGAAGCGGAATTAGGCCGCGTTGGTGGTCAAGAAGACCATGTCGTTGCCGAAACCTATTATGCGATTCCTGCTGAATGCGTCAAAATGGTTAAAGAAACAGGCATCGATTGCCTTGCTCCTGCGTTAGGTTCAGTCCATGGTCCGTATGAAGGTGAACCAAAATTAGGTTTCAAGGAAATGGCAGAAATTCATAAATTAACCAATATGCCTTTAGTCTTACACGGTGGTTCAGGCATTCCTGACTTTCAATTAAGAATGGCCATCGAACGTGGCACTGCTAAAATCAACGTCAATACCGAAAATCAAATGGAATGGACGAAGATTGTTCGTGAAGTCTTAGCCAAGGATCCCAAAGTTTATGACCCAAGAAAAATTATCGGGCCAGGAAAAGAAGGAATTCGCAAAGTTGTGAAAGCCAAATATGAAGTCTTTGGCTGCATTGGTAAAGTTTAAACCCATTTGACAGTGAATGGGTTTTTTATTTCTCAACGTCAAGGATTAGGATAAAATAAAAACATGGTAAAACGTTTTGTAGAAGATGCTTACCAAGCAGCATTACGGGCTTCAAAAGAGATCCTTTCGATTTATCAAACTAATTTTACTTTTGAAAATAAAATAGATGATTCTCCCGTAACAATTGCGGATCAAAAAGCGGATGCAATCATTCGCCAATACCTTCAAGTAAAATATCCAGCTTTTGGTTTTCTTACCGAAGAATCATCCGATGATTTATCACGGTTAAAAAAAGACTATGTTTGGGTGGTTGATCCGATTGATGGGACGAAAGATTTTATTGCAAAAAACGATGAATTTACGATCAATATTGCCTTAGTTCATCAACAAAAAGTGATCATGGGATTAATTCACATACCCGCGAAACAGGATACTTATTTTGCTTTAAAAGAAGCAGGTAGTTTCCATCGTATCCACGGTAAAGATCAACGAATATTTGTCAATCAAAAAACCAAGAAACTTACTGTTTTAACTTCCCGATTTCATTTACAACCCATAGAAAAATCACTCATTGAAAAGTACCAAGTTCTTGGTAAATTTTCAAAAGTAGAAACCTTTGGAAGTGCCATCAAATCCTGTCGAATCGCTGAAGGCTTGGCGGAAGTCTCATATCGTTTGTCTCCAGGAACCAAAGAATGGGATACCGCTGCTTCCGATTTAATTGTCACAGAAGCTGGCGGTTTTTTTGTAAAACCTAACCAAGAACTTTACACTTATAATCGAAAAGATGTTCGCAATCTTGACGGTTACATCATTCTTAATCGATTGGAAAATTTATATTTATGAAATTTAAAGTTCATGCGATTGTGGTATTTTTTACGCTGGTAAGTTGCACCGGTCAATTTCCATCTTTTTTAGATTCATCTTCCACAATCAGTTCTTTTCCATCTAGCGAGTTAGATATTTCTAGTGGAGCAAGTGAAAGTAGTACCTATTTTGCGTCTAGTTCGGCTAGTTCAAGTCCGATTATCACATTAGATTTTTATAACTTGAATGATTTTCATGGGGCAGTCGAACATAATCCCAGTAACAAAGAAATAGGAATTAATCGTCTATCTAATTATTTTAAAACTCAACTTGCTTCTAATCCCAATAGTATTTTTTTATCCAGTGGCGATATGTGGCAAGGCAGTGCTGATAGTAATATTACGCGTGGGCGACTGGTGGTAGATGCGATGAATCATCTTCAGTTTTCAGCGATGGCAATAGGCAATCATGAATTTGATTGGACTGACAGTTACATTATTCAAAATCAATTGCGTTCAAACTTTCCTTTATTAGGAATTAATATCTTAGAAAAACAAACGCAACAACGGGCCAGCTTTGCCGATGCATCGATTCTGATTGAGAGAAGTGGTATTCAAATTGGTATTATTGGTACGATCGGTGCTTCTTTAGAAAGCACGATTTTAACGAGTGCAGTGATGAATTATGAGTTTGTTCCGTACACGAACCTAGTTCAAGAAGAAAGTGAACGCTTGAGAGAATTGGGTGCTGATTTAATTATTTTACTGAATCATGATGGCAACGTTGAGTCTGGTGTGTTGCCCTATGTTGATGGCGTTTTTAATGGCCATACGCATCGAAGGGAAGTGTTTCACATTGATGGTAAACCAGTGTATCAAGGTCAAGCTTATGGTCAAGCAATTAGTCATATGCGATTTGTCTTTAACACAGTGAATATGGTTCCGAGTTTTTCCCAAAACCAATCAGGTGTTTATACGTATGATTACTTGGTAAGTCAAAATCGATTTCCCACTGAAGATCCTGAAATGAAAGCGATATATGACGCCTATTTAACCAATGAAATTAATCCAATAAAGAATGAAGAAATCGGGATTGCTGAAGGGGCTTTCTCCCGGAATAATCTTGGGCGACTTGCTGTTGAAGAAATGCTGCAATATGGCCAATCGGTCAAACCAGAGGTTGTGGCAAGTTTTCATAATACCGGTGGTGTGAGGGCCAGTATTGATGATGGGGCCGTCACCTATGGCGAATTATATAAAGCCTTTCCCTTTGATAATGAATTAATGATTGTCCAAGTCACCGGTGAGCAATTGTCTTGGTGGTTGTCTGAAAGTCTATATAAACGGACCATCCCTAATTTAACACCAGTCAACAACATCCAAAACTATTGGATCATTTCCATTAATTATTTAACGGAAAAACATTTAGAATCATCCCAATATCCTCACGACCTCTCCTCAGCGCTCAATACCCATCAATTTATTCGTGAGCAATTAAAAACCCGGTGGCAATATGAAGGTACCATCCGGGCGATTGATTACAATTAAAGTGACTACTTAACTTCTAATTGAATCGGTAAACCTTGTGGTTTTTCACTCGCAAGTTTAACCGCCAAAATACCTGGAACCTCTTCCATGAGGATGACTTCTAATCCACCCGATAAAGTGGAATCAATCAGTCCGCAAGAAGAACAAGCCCCTTCCATTCTTAGATAAACAATCCCATCAATAAAAGAATCAAATTCAACGTTGCCGCCATCACGAATGATGAAAGGTCGAACTTTATCTAATGCTTCTTCAATTTGTTGTTCTATAGTCATAGCAATATGATAACGAGAAAAGAACTTTCTAGCAATCAATAAGACTGCCAATAAAAAAACCATCGTCATCAACGATGGTTTGGTGCCCGGGGACGGACTTGAACCGTCATGGTGTCGCCACCGCAGGATTTTAAGTCCTGTGCGTCTACCAATTTCGCCACCTGGGCAAGGCATGGTCTCCCGCGAAGGAATTGAACCTTCGACCCCTTGCTTAAAAGGCAAGTGCTCTAACCGACTGAGCTAGCGGGAGGTTTTTGGCTGGGGTACCTGGGATCGAACCAGGGAATGATAGAGTCAAAGTCTATTGCCTTACCACTTGGCTATACCCCAAACAACGAATGGTGGAGGCTGGTGGATTCGAACCACCGAACCCGAAGGAACTGATTTACAGTCAGCTGCGTTTGGCCGCTTCGCTAAGCCTCCATCGGTGTGCTCACACTGGTAGAACATGGTGGATGTTGAGGGGTTCGAACCCCCGACCTCCGCCGTGTAAAGGCGATGCTCTCCCAACTGAGCTAAACATCCCTTGGGCCTACGCGTGCTTACTTAATATATCAAAAGGCGTTTTTTTAGTCAATGAATTAACCTAGAAAAGTCTAGGACTTAATAACCTTTTTTGCCAAGTAATTTGAACATATTTCGTTTGTAAATTTCCACCCCTGGTTGGTTAAATGGATTGATACCTAATAGATAACCAGAATAAGCTACAGTTTTCATAAAGAAGTAGAGTAAATGCCCAAGATGATGAGCATCCATTTGATCTATCGTAATTAGGATGACCGGTACTTGACCTTCTTCAACGTGGGCTTGAAGCGTACCTAAATATGCTTTTTCATTGACGAATGATAAAGGCCGACCTGCTAAATAATTTAAACCATCTGCATCATTCACACTGAGTGGCACGGTTAAATCGTAGGTTGGTTTTTTAACATAAAGCACGGTTTCAAATAAAATTGGGGATCCATCTTGAATAAATTGCCCGACACTATGTAAATCAGTGCTAAATGAGACTGACCCAGGTAAGAGTCCTTTATTTTCCTTACCTTCGGATTCGGCAAAAAGTTGTTTTAACCATTCTGCAATCATCGCAAATTGCGGTTCATACGTTACAAACATTTCCACGGCTTTATCTTGATAGAGTTGGTGGCGAGCAATGGCATATTGGATAGCTGGATTTGCCTCAATTTGACTATTGCTATAAAGTACCATTGCCTCTTTTGCACCAGCCATCAAGGCCACAATATCAATGCCGGCTGCGGCGATTGGTAGTAAGCCAACTGCGGTAAGCACAGAATATCGTCCACCGATATCATCTGGTAAATTAAAGCTAACATATCCTTCTTGTTTAACTAGTGTCCTTAGCGCCCCTTTTTCTTTATCAGTGGTGGCGAAAATTGCTTTTCTTGCTTCGACGACGCCCACTTTTTTTTCTAATAAATCTTTTAATAGTCTAAACGCAATCGACGTTTCTGTGGTCGTTCCTGATTTTGAAATCACATTAATCGCAAAGGTTTTTGTCGCTAAATAATTTAAAACTTGCTGGGTATAAGTTGGGGAAAAAGTTTGCCCCAAATAGATCACTTCTAATGATTTGTCTTTATTTGGCATTAATCCTTGAATCGCATCGATTACGGCTCTGGCACCCAAATAGGAGCCACCAATGCCACACACGACTAAAACTTGAAAATTATCGCGAATATATTTAGCGGTCTTTTGGATTAAGGAAAATTCTTCTTTATCAAATTGCTTTGGCCATTGATCCCAACCTAAAAAGTCTCCACCAGGGCCTTTTTTGGTGGCAATTAAATCGGTGATTCGATTAATTCGATCTAGATAATCCTTTAATGATCCTTTCAATTTCGTGTGCGTTAAGTTAAGTGCCAGCATAAGCTAGTCCTCCAATTTCTTTTTTTGTTGCGCAATCCAAGTTGGCAGCATGGTTTTTAAGGGGGTAAAATCAATTTCATGTGGGGGAACTTTAAACCAAAAAGGATGAGCTTTATCAACTAATTCATCTTTCTTAATCAAACGTTTTATCGATAATTTTAAATGGTGGGTAACCGGATCAACCGCTAAGACTTTGACTCTCACATATTCCCCAACAATTAAAAAGCTTTCAATTCTTTTAACATAATCATCGGAAATTTCCGAGATATGAATTAAACCTTTTTGCCCATTCGGAAAACCGATAAATGCCCCGTAAGGTTGAATATCAATCACTTTGCCTACGATAATTTCGTCAATTTGATAACTACTTTGATTCATGATTAAATCAACTTTTCAAAAAGTAGTAGGTCGTCTTCACTGACGACTTTAAAGTTGAGCCGACTTCCGGTCACGACATGGACTTTTTTACCCATTAAAAATAATAAACTCGCATCATCAATCGCACTTTTGATTTTTAGCTTACGGGCATACTCATGGGCATCGAGGATCGTTTCAAATTCAAATGCTTGCGGCGTTTGCGATAAATAAATATCATTCTTTCCAAGATAATTGTTTAATGTGGCCTTATCGTCCACCACGAACAAGGAATCATTAATTTGTCTAGCAAGTGTCATCGCCGGATAATGCTTTAATTTAGCAATGAGGGTATCAATCAATAACTCACTAATCATGGGCCTTGCTACGTCATGAATTAAGACAAAATCTGGTTTAATATGGAATTTAGCATATTGTAATGCTAAATAAGATGATTCCTGTCTGGTTTTACCCCCAGCAATCACATGAATCATTTTGAGTTTAGCATAAGACTTAATTTCGTCTTGAACTTGCGTGATAAATTGATCATTCACTACCAAGACGATTTGATCCACTTTTTTGTGTTTCACAAAAGTATCAAGAGAAAATTGATAAAGTTTCTTTTTGCCTAGTTTTAGAAATTGTTTCGGTGTCACTCTTGATTTAAGACGTAAACTTTCTCCAGCAGCCAGTAAAATACCAATGACCATTATTTTTTAACTTCCTTTAATGCAAGTAATTCACTAATTGCCATTTGTTGAATATTAAGTTTTACAACTTTTTCTAATAAAGAATTTGCAGAATAATCGGCTTCACAGACAAAATTGACACGCTCATCTTGAATTAACGTTTTGGCTTTTTCAACATGACCTTTTGAATAGACGGCGATTGATTTGCCACCATGTTCTTTGGCCATTAACATTGCTGGGACATCCGTTAAACCATCTCCGATGTAGATAAGATTTCGGTATTTAATTCTTTTTTCTTTGGTTCTTTCATTCACTTTATCATCTTCAGATTGATTTAAAATGCCTTTGGCAATTCTAAAGAAGTATTGGGTTTTCATCGTATAATTGATCGCAATTTTGGGCCAAATTGCTTCTTTGGTTTCTTGAGAAAATAAGAATTCACAACCAAATATTTTCGTAAATTCCTTGGCAATTTTGGTGCCCTCGATAATTTCTTTAGTCCCCGAGGTAATAATATAATGCTCAACTTCTACTCCTTGGTTTTCTGCAAAGAGTCTAATCCGCTTAAACCAAGTTTCTAATCCTGGAAAAAATCTAACAGATGCCCCTAGTGAATACAAATATTCTTTCGTTAATTTGATGCCTCTTTTTTTACTTTCCTCTATCATCATGTACATATAAGAGAGAATTTTTTCCATGCCCGATTGAATTGAATTTTGGTTTGTTTTTTCCCAAAATTCCTCAGTTTTCATCCCTAAAGATGGGATAAAACTAAAATTTTGAAGATCTTCGATTGCTAAAGTTCGATCAAAGTCATAAATGATTCCAATAATTGGTTTTTTCATACTGATATTTTAGCATAATGCGTTAAAAAAGGAGTTTAAATTGCCCAATAATCCATATTTATTAAGGCAATATTCATTTTTAATTCATAGGGTTATGAGCTCCTAAAAGCGCTTTGTGTTATAATTTTGGCGTAATGGAATCCCTAGAAATTCTCGTCCTAGTAGCGATTGTAATCCTTGGAATATACATTCTTTTATCGATATTTTTTTCCTTTCAAATGAGAAGTTTTTACCTACAACTATCGAAAAGAAAAGATGCAATTGATGTGCTTACAGCTCAAAAATACGATTTATTAAGAATGATTGGTAAATTATTCGTACGGCACCAAATTGATGTTCCTCAAGAATTTATTCTTTCTAAAAGACCACGTTTTGAGGATACACTTCAAAACATTAAAGATACTGAAAGAACCATCGTTAAAAGCTTTTTGGTTCAAACTGCTCAAGCCCTATTTTATTATGGTGAGCAAAATCAAGCTTTATCTGTTAACCCTGAGTACGTTTCTCTAAAAAAATCACTAGCGGAAGTCGATGAATTGTTTCGAAAACAAGTTGCCATCTATAATGCCCTGGCAACCAACTATAACTGGTGGCAGAATTTTGCTTTATTTCGTTGGGTTTCAATCTTATTTAGACATCAAATTAAGGAATTAATTTCATAAAAGAGGAATTGAATATGAAAAAACCTGTAATCCTAGTCATCATGGATGGTTATGGTATTCGTAAAGAAACCTACGGAAATGCGATTGCGAAAGCAAAGAAACCCAATTTAGATCGGTATTTTTCAAAGTATCCATACACTCAAATTCAAGCGTCAGGTTTGGATGTTGGTTTACCAGAAGGTCAAATGGGTAACTCTGAAGTTGGCCATCTCAATATCGGGGCTGGTCGAATCGTTTACCAGTCCTTAACCTTAATTGATCAAGCAATTAAAGATGGAACTTTTTTCCAAAATTCAAAGTATTTGGCAGCCATGCAATATGCAAAGTCCAAAAACAAAAAATTACACATTATCGGATTAGTTTCCGATGGTGGAGTCCATTCCCATTTATCTCATCTTCAAGCCATTATTAAAATGGCAGCAAAACAAGAAGTTCGTCAGGTTTTTTTCCATGCTTTGATGGATGGTCGTGATGTTGCGCCTCAGCTTGGTGAAAGTTATATTAACACACTCGTTGCAACCATAAACGAATACAAAACCTGTCAACTTGCATCAATCGGCGGTCGATATTATGCGATGGATCGCGATAAAAACTTAAATCGGGTGGCAAGGGCTTACGATGTGATGGTGGAACGTCGCGGTCTAAGTTTTAAAGATTATCGGCAATATTTTAAAGAACAATATGTAAATTTACCAAAGGAAGGAAAAGATCCCAGTGATGAATTTTTAATTCCTGCCTTTGCAGAAAACGTTCAAGGAAAGATCGAAGATGGAGATGCAGTCATTTTCATGAACTTTAGACCTGATCGCGCCATTCAATTTTGCACGCTCTTAACGAATCCAACTTTTTATGCCAACCCCCCCATTAAAGATGGTAAACCAGCTTGGATAGCCTACCAGCCCAATAAAATCCTTCAAAATATTATGTTAGTTCAAACGATGAAATACGCCGATTCAGTAAAGGGTGACATTGCCTTTAAATTGCCAAATTTAGACAATACACTCGGTCCTTGGTTAGCGAAACATGGTCTATCCCAATTAAGAATCGCTGAAACAGAAAAGTATCCTCATGTGACTTTCTTTTTTGACGGCACCATTAATTACGATGGTGTAGAAAAACCTGAATTACCTAAATCAAGAAGAGTGTTGATTAATTCACCCAAAGTTGCAACCTATGATCTCCAACCGGAAATGAGTGCCTATCAAGTTCGAGATGCATTAATTAAAGAGCTAAATAAAGGCGATCTTGATGTTGTTATTATTAATTATGCCAATTGCGATATGGTGGGTCATACTGCCGTGGAAAAAGCAGTTGTTAAATCAGTTGAAGTAGTCGATGAATGTGTTGGATCTATTATTGATTGGTGTGATAAAAATGGTGGTAAACTGATTGTCACCGCAGACCATGGTAATGCCGATCAAATTTTAACGGATGATGGCAAGCCACATACCGCTCACACCACTAATTTGGTGCCTGTTTGTATCAACATACCTGGGCTTCGTTTAATGCCTAAAGGTGGCAAGTTAGGTAACTTAGCGCCGACCATCCTTGATTTACTAGAAATAGAAAAACCTATTGAAATGACTGAAAAAAGTCTTATTATTAAGTAAACCTATTTTCATGGAGGTAATCAAATGAAAAAAGCACTTAAATTTAGCGAATATCCATTACATTTACCTAAATTTCCAAAGATTGAAAAGAAATTTAACGTTTTAATTGCGGAATTCGAATCGGCACCGAATGCCAACGTGCAACGTCGGATTATGAATAAAATTGGAAAGTTTTTTGATGAAGTTCAGACCGATTTCACCATTATTACAACCCGCCATTCGATTGATACCCGTGATGAAACCTATAAAAAAGCAAATGACTTAGTGAATGAAGTAGGACCGATGGTTCAGGGCTTAGGTAATCGTTATTCAAAAGCAGTATTAGCTAGCAAACATCGAATCGAATTAGAAAAATTAGTAGGGTCTTTTTTATTTAAAAAACTCGAACTTGCTGCTAAAACTTTTGATCAAAAAATTCTCCAAGACTTACAAGAAGAAAACAAATTAACAACTGAATATGATGCCTTAATGGCGAGTGCGCAAATCCCTTTCGATGGCGGAACTTATAATCTTTCACAAATGGGAAAGTTTGCCGTTAGTAAAGATCGCGATGTCCGTAAACGAGCGAGCAAGGCTGTTGAAAATTGGATGGGTGAAAAAGAACAACCACTCGCCGATATTTACAGTAAATTAGTCACGTTAAGACATGGCATGGCTAATAAATTAGGATATGCTTCCTTCACGCACATGGCATATGATCGGATGGGAAGAACCGACTACGGCCCTAAAGAAGTTAAATCATATCGTGACCAAATTCTTGAATCCGTGGTTCCATTATCAAATAAATTAGTGAGACAACAAATTAAACGTATCGATGTACCAGCACCTAAGTTTTATGATTTAGCAATTCAATTCAAAGATGGCAACGCCACACCGAAAGGCGATAAGAATTACTTAGTGAATGCTGCTTTAAAAATGTATGGCAAAATGGGCCAAGAAATTGGTGAATTTTTCCAAGCAATGGTTAATCAAGAATTGTTAGACTTAGAAGCTAAGCCAGGTAAACGTGGTGGTGGTTATATGACCTTCTTCCCACGATATCAAATGCCATTTGTATTTTCTAATTTTAATGGCACTGCTGGTGACGTCGTTGTTCTAACCCATGAAATTGGGCACGCTTTCCAAGGTTTTATGTCGCGAAAAATTAAGCCAGTGGAATATCGCGATCCAATGATGGATGGGGCAGAAATTCATTCGATGTCGATGGAATTTTTTGCGACGCCCTATATGGAGTCATTCTTCAAAGAAGACAAAGATAAATATTTATTTGGTCACTTGGAAGGGGCGATTAATTTCTTACCCTATGGCGTGACCGTTGATGAATTCCAACATTGGGTATATGACAATCCCAAAGCCTCACATGAGCAACGTTGTGCCAAATGGCGTGAACTTGAAATCAAATACACACCATACAAAAAATATACTGGTTTCCCACTTTATGAAAAAGGCACAAGATGGATGCGTCAATCGCATATTTACGGAGCACCATTTTATTACATTGACTACACTTTAGCCCAAGTGATTGCCTTACAGTTCTTAGGATTAATGAAGAAAAATCATGAAAAAGCATGGAAGAAGTATGTCAAAGTATGTTCTTTAGGTGGTAAATATCCATTTACCCAACTTCTCGAAAAGGCAAAGTTAAAAAATCCATTTTTGGATGGGACCATTAAGAAAACGTTTAGACCAGTCAAGAAGTTACTCAAAGTTTACGGTGAACCCTTTAAAGCTTAAAGGCTAACCC